>Ga0155950_1003_pt1 | contig 100261 bp, 100 predicted proteins | sample RifCSPlowO2_02_FD_107604 | JGI IMG/M metagenome (GOLD analysis project Ga0155950, IMG submission 107604) | Acidobacteria bacterium RIFCSPLOWO2_02_FULL_67_21
TACCGGATGTCCGACGCGGCATGTGTGCCCAGCCCCTTGACGTATGTCACCCCGTTCAACGTGATTGGCAGACCATCGCCGGGCGCCAAATCGCCGTTGGCGCGGTCTCGCTCCACCGGCCCCCAGCCATTCACCGCCGCCGTCCACGCAAGGTCACTGAGGTACGCGGATGCGCCCGCCGCCGCGGTCGTGAACGTCCACACCACATCCGCAGGCAGGGGGCTGCCCGCCACGTCGGTTACGCCCCCGCTGCCGCCCTTGATGGTCGCCGTGTACGCCGTGCTCGTTGCCAGACTGGCCGAGGGATCGAGCCTCACCGTCCGCGTCGCCGCGTCATACGTCACCGTCGCTCCCGCGGGCGTCAAGCTTCCCTGCGGCACGAGCGTCACGGTGCTCGTCGAAAACGTCGCGGCGTTCATCGCCTCCGAGAACGTGGCCGTCACATTCGCGGTCGGCGGAACGCCAGTGGATCCGGCAGGCGGGGTCGTCGCGATGACTGACGGCGGCGTCGTCGGTCCGCACGTCAGCCGCGCATCGGCCCAGTCCGCATGGTCCTGCGCGTTGCCATTTCCGCCATCCGTCACAACGAGCTGTAGCTGGGCAGTGCCGCTGACATTCAGGTTTACGGCCTGAGTGGCGGAACTGCCATCCATCGTGCCGCTCTCGTACACCTTTATCCCGTCAGCCCAGACCTGAAAGACGACGCTGCCATTCGAACCCACTTCGCCGTCGACGCCTATGGCGGCCTGAAACGTCGTACATGCCCCATTCAGGGCGAAACGCACGTCTGAAGGTGCATGAACGCCGAGGCCCTTGGCGTACCCCAACCCTGCGAGAGTGATGACGCGACCGTCGTACGTAGCTCCGTCACCATTGCTCTGATCACGCTCCACCGGACCCAGACCATTCGTCATGGAGGTCCACGACCCGTCGCTGAGGTACGTTATGGACGAGTCGTTTGTCTCGTAAGAGATCCGCCGGATTTCTCCCGTGTTGATCGCTACATACAGGAGGCCCGCGCCGTCGCTATCGAGATACACCGGGCCGGCGGCCTGCAAATTGGCGCCGAAACCAAGCAAGGGACCTGACTTGACACCAACCGGGTCGACCTTGAAGTACCGAATGAATCCGACTGCGTAGTCGGCGTAGAAGAACGCATCGTCATACTGCGAGGGGAACAAGGCGCCCGTGTAAAAGGTGCCGCCGACAACCGCAGAACTCCCTCCCGAGTTGTGATAGTACGAGATGACCGGCATCTGAACGGCGCTCGGGCCGAGTGCGTACAGTGACTGGCAGACCGCCTTCGGCTCGTATCCGCTCTGATGGAGCAGACCCTCATAGCATGGCCATCCGAGATTCACACTTGGAGACGCGGCATTGGGGGCATTGATTTCTTCCCACTCGCCCCACCCGACATCACCGAGGTACGGAAGGTCTGAGTTCGGGTGCAGCCCCATCCGAAATGCGTTTCGCAGCCCATATGCAAACACCTTGGAGCGGTTCTCGCTGGCGTTGCCGGTCCAAAACGGATTCGTGGACACGCCCGCTCCCGTCCGCGTGATGTGCAAGAGCTTGCCGGAGAGGCTGTCGAGGTTCTGCGCTCTCAGGGCATCGTCGTCCACGATATTGAACTCTGCCCCGTCGCCCAGTGAGACGAAGAGCGTGGCGTCGCTCGACACCCTGATCCCGCCGACTGAATGCGACGGGCTTTCGGATGGAATGCAGTCTGTGCCAGCGGGAAAATTGTTGCACCCGCTCCCGACCGTGGTTCCGAGGATCGTGACCGCGCTTCCGGGTGCCGCGATGTCACCGGACGCGCTGACCCGAGTGAGACGTCCACTCTTGTGGCCCGAATAGTCGGCCGCATTGTTCTCGTACGTGTACAGGAGGTAGACGTACCCGTTCGTAGAAAAGTCGAGGTCCGCGGCGATGCCGAGAAGCCCCCGATCCCAGTAGTCGTTGACGGAGCTGCGAAGGTCGATGAACGGCGTCGACAGGAGGACGCCATTCTTGAACAGGCGTACAAGGCCGTTCTTCTCGGCAATGAGGAGCCTTCCATCGGGGAGCGTCGTGAACGCCGTAGGAAGATTCAGGCCACCCACGACGACGGTGTCGACGAAACCTGCTGGAAGACTCTGCCCTAGCACCGGACGCTGCAGGCCTTCACCGACGAGGGCGGCCAGCGCCATGAGAGCGATGCCAAGGAGGTGGACAGCCTGCTGGTGACCCGCGATGATATATCTCATGGTCATCGTCGGGCGCACCGCGCTGTGGCAGCTGATGCCGCTGCCGATACGATGTCCTCTCTCTCGCGTCCCTCCCCAGTCGGAAGCACAAACCCGGTTTTCGCCATATTCACTGCCAGGGAAGAACCGTCAGACAGCACGACGTAGTACATGCGCCGCTTGCGTGAGTCGAATGCGATGGCCGGGTCTTCTTCCAGAGTGATGTTGCCCTCAACCATCAGCTCCCAGAGCGCCTGGGTCGCGGCCATACCGCAAGCCGTGTTTCCCATAGGGGCCTTGATGCCGATAATTCCGATCCCCGTCTGGTGCCCATTGATGTACACCTCGAACGTATCGCCGTCGATTACCCGAACGAATCCAGAGAAGTGAACCGGACCACTCCCTGGCGGTGGGGCTTGTGCCTTGACGGATGTCGCGGCTCCTGCAACCAGAGCCAGCACGAATCCAGCCGTCACACCAAGGCTCATCATCTTCATAAAGAGTTATGCCGTCGTCGTTGCCGATGACACGTTAGCGGTCGCCGTTTCGGCGCCTGTGTAACCCCGTCTTGAGCTGATTGCGCCCTCGTAGATTCGCATGAGCTGTCGATAATTCCGGTCCGCCGTGTAATTGGCTTGAAACTCCGCCCGCGCGTTACATCCCATGCGAGCGATCTCGGCCGGATGATTCATCACCCACTCGATCCGGCGCGCCAGGTCATCCGGGTTTTTCGGCTCAAAGAGCAGACCGGTGACGCCTTCGTGAACGATTTCTGGCATCGCCCCGAGTCGAGAAGCGATCACAGGCAACCCTGTCGCGAAAGCCTCGAGGATTGTCATGGGACAGCATTCGTACCATTCGGAGGGGAACACGAGAACGGTAGACGCTTTCATGACTGCATACACATCCGCTCGAGAGCGCGGCCCAAGCCACTCCACGTTCTCAACGTCTGGGTGAGCGTCGGCTCTCATCGGTCCTTCGCCGATCACCTTGAGAAGGAAGTTGGGAATGCGGACGCGAGCCGCAGCTGCGACGAGAGTCCCAAGCCCCTTTTCCGGAACGAGCCGTCCTACGAACAGGGCGGAGGCGTCATCGTGCCTGCCGACGCCCGGGTCTGGGTCGATGAAGTTCGGCTTCACGACGAACTTGCTGTTCAGCGCCCGACCCTCCTCGAATTTTCGCTTCGCAAATTCCGAAAGGACGATGTACCGGTCCACGTTTCGGTGCCACGTGCCGAGCATGTGGTGGGCGGCGGAGATCGCAGCCACTACGGCGGTGGTGGTATGACTCTGGCGATAACAACCATGGATCACGCCCGGCCAGGCGGTGAGCCGACCGAGACAGGCTTCACAGACGCCGCCGTCGCGGTAGAACGTTGCGCTCGGGCAAAGCAGCCGATAGTTGTGGAGCGACTGGACGACCGCCACACCCTCGGCGGTCGCCGTGCTGTAAATAGCTGGTGAAATCAGCGCAAGCGTGTTGTGGACGTGCATGATATCTGGACGGTGCGCGCGAATGAGGTCCCGCACCCGCGCCTGTGCTTGACCATTCCAGATGGCGCGCGCAGCGAGCGCAGCGCGGCCGGAGTCCGCGATTTGTGCGTTGTCCGCGGTGTGCCGCGTGACCTGGTGCCCAAACCGCTCGAGCAGCGCGGTCTCTGCATCGAAGACCGCGTCTTCGCCGCCTCGCTTCTGATACCGGTTGTGGACTGCGAGGATTCTCATGGCCGCAATGGCTGAGCCCGGACGGACCCCGTTGCGTGCGATGGGAGCGCAGAACGGTAAATGCCGCTCAGGATTTCGTAATTGCGCTCGCAGGTATATTTCTGTTCGAAGTCAGCCCGCGCGCCCCGGCTCAACCTTCTCAGGCGGTCCGGGTCAGTGAAGACTCGACGCATCACGCGTCGAAGGTCGGCCGCGTCGCCCGGGGTGAAATGAGCCCCGGTGCGATCGTGATCGATCAGCTCGATCATGGCGCCAAGGCGACTCGCCACGACCGGGAGGCCCGTCGCAAAAGCTTCGGCGATCGTGACCGGAAAGCCCTCGTACACCTCGGATGGAAATACAAGTACGGCGGCGTCTTGCATTAGCCGTGTGACTTCGTCCTTCGGAGGGCGCCCGACCCACGTTACAGATCCTGGCGAGCTCTTTACGACCTCAGATGGCGGTATGCCGCCCGCGATCTTCAGTGGAATATCATCGAGCTCCTTCCACGCTTCAAGCAGGGTTTGCAGCCCCTTCTCAGCGGAATGGCGACCCACAAACAGTGCGTATCCGCCACTGTGGTCGCCGACGCCTGGATCGGGTGCGACGAAGTTCGGCTTGACAGCGATTTTTGCTTGCGGCATCCCACCCTGCACGAACTTGCGACGCGCGAACTCCGACATCGCGATGTACGTGTCGACGGCGTCAGTCCACGTCCCCAGCGCCCAATGCGTGGCCAACATTGCCGCGACGACTCCTGTTGCGGCGCGGCTGTCCCGGTAGCACCCGTGCACAACGCCCGGCCACGGAATAGCCCGACCGAGACAGTCTTCGCAGACGTGCGTATCGCGAAACAGCAAGGCACTGGGACACAGGAGCCGGTAATTGTGAAGAGACTGAACGACGCCGACCCCTTCTGCCCGCGCGACGTGATACACGGCCGGCGAGATCAGCGGCAGCGTGTTGTGGACGTGCATCACAGCAGGTTTCTCGCGGCGGATGAGCGCACGGATCTCGCGGCTGGCCGCATTGTTCCAAATCGCGATGCGAGCGAGATTCATCTTATTGAACTCATCCACGCGGTTGTTGTGGGTCGTATAGCGCACCACCTCGTTGCCATGGGCCTCGAGCATCGCCGTTTCCGCCTCGAAGACCGCATCCTCGCCTCCAGGGCGCTGGTACTGGTTGTGAACAGCGAGGACCTTCATCACCCAGTCGCTCCCCTGACTCCGTCGCGGCCGAGCGATCGCTGCGCCGCGAGAGAGGCGAGCCCAAGGCCAAAAACACACCAGAACCAGATTCCACCCTGTGGTCCTTCGAGGAACACGTCGAATGACGCGTTAGTCAAGAAGGCCGTCCAGTACGCGAGCAACCACAAATCGAGATGCGCCCATGATGAGGCCCCGAGGCGACGGGCCCGTGCGTACGCGCGTAGCAGACCAACGGCGAACGTGACATTCAGGAGGATCCACAGTGCGATGCCAGGCACGCCGGCTCTGGCCAGAAAGGTCATGTGCGCGTTATGCGGACTTCGAAGCGGGGCATCCTCTGACGCCCCCCTATACCCGTCGTCATCCGCGAGATTGACTCCGAATCCCTTGCCCGTCCAGAAGTACTCGCCCCACAGCGTGTACTCGCGAATTGCGGCCCACCAGTCGAGACGCCACTGGCGCGATTCGCCAAGCACGTAGTCCGCGTCCGGGCTGACGATGCTGGCAAGGTTCGCGACGAATTGACCGCCTGACAGCGTGCGGTCATCAGATGAGCCCGCAGGCGACGCGTTGCCATCCAAGGTCAGTGCGAGTGCCAACGATCCGACGACAATCGTCACAATACCCACCCCAACCGCGATACGGCGGCCAATAGCCATCGGATTTACGGCTGCGAGCACCGCCACTGCGGCGACTACCGCAAGGAAGCCGCCCCTGTTCTGAGCGAGCACGCACGCCACGCCCGCGATCCACGCAGCCCAGAAGAAACACTTCTGGCGCTGCGACCATGCGGCACCAAATGTGGTTGCTGTTCCGAAAGTAAGGGCGAACGCGGCAGCACCCGCAAGGTGAACGCCAGCATCACCCATCTTGAAGGAGAGCAGTGCCACCTCCGTTCCAGGCAGAGTAGGGATGTAGTCGCCAAACAGTCTCACGAGCGCATACAGCACCGGAACCCAGGCGACAAACAATAGAATCGCCCGACCATATCGAGCAACGATTGTCCCCAGTTGATCTGTCGACAGGACGACAGCAGCGAACATGACCGCAAATCCGCCGTAGCCCCACAACACTGCGTCGCGGAGCGCGTCCATGCGATACGTAGACACATACGGTACCGTCTGGCATGCACTCCACGCGGCCAGCGCGAATAGCAACCACGTCTGACGCAGAGCCATCAATTGGAGGACGTTTCGTGTAATGAAGAGAGTGGTCAAGGCGCCGGCAGCGAGTGCGATCTCGCCGACGTACACAGGTGGAACGCCTACATAGGCAAAGCTGCGGCCGAACAACGCATAGCCGGCCAGCAGGACGGTCATTCCGTTGAGAAACAGCGCGGGCAGCGCGTCGGCGAACCGTACGGTGAACGCCACAACCAGGAACGCACCGGCAAGCACGCCCACTGCTATCGGGCCCGACACCGTCAGGGCGGCTGCGACGATCGCAACACCCACGACGGCGGCCCCGAACACGAGACCCGCCGGCCATCGGTCAGCAGAAAGCCCTGTAGTGGAACTCACCTCTGTCTCCACCTACGCCGGCGCGGAATGGACCGCCGTCATGTTCGGTTCTGCGGGCGCGGTCTTCGCGCCTGACTCCAGATAGGCCTGCATGGTCTCGCGCAAGGTCGTCACAAGGTCGTAGCGCGGCCTCCATCCGAGCCGCGTAAGCTTGCTGATATCGGGAGGAAGCCGATCGCCGTCTTCGTAGCCTGGCCCATAGAACCGTTCGCCCTCCACGTGCTCCACGCGGGACACCGGAGGCTCTCCCGTGAGCTCTTCATACAGTTGCACCATCAGCGCGGCCAAATCGCGGATTGTGACGTTGTTGTCAGGATTGCCGATATTGAAAATCTGATTGCGCGTCTCCGCTGGATGATCCAGCAGCGTTTGGAACGCCTGGTTCGCGTCCTCGATGTGAAGGAAGGTCCGGTGGACGTGCCCGCCATTGACCAGGCGTATCGGACCGCCGCTGAGCAACGCCGAGATGAAATGGGGAAACACGCGCGGACCGCCCATCGCCCCGGCGGGAACGAGATAATCGATCCGCGAGCCGAGAAAATTGAAGGGCCGGACGATCGTGTATTCGAGATCGCCGGCCGCACCGTGGGCGTGCAGCACGCGTTCGAGCAGCAGCTTGCCGGTGGCGTAGATCCATCGATGTTTCCCGACCGCGCCCAGGACGGAATCGGTGGTATCTTCGTGGCACACCGCGCCTGTTCCCGCCTTGCCATAAATCTCTGCCGATGAGTATTGAATCAGGCGGCGGCGGTGCGCCATGCACCGGCGCGCGATCTCCAGGTTCTGGATGAAATTCAGATCAAAGACCTCGAGCGGGGCACTGACGTACATGCTGGGGTTCGCATACGCCACTAGATCGACGACAAGATCGGCGTCTCGAATCAGCCGGTCGATCAGTTCCGGATTGCAGCGGATGTCGGCGACGTGAAACGAGAACCGCGGCCCGGCGATGCCTTCGAGCTTGTCCTCGGCCACATCCACACCGACGACGTCGTGCTGCCCGCGCGCGATGAGATGCTCCACCAGATGTGAACCGACGAATCCACCGGCGCCCAAAAGGAGAATCTTCACAAGGCCCCCCTGCCTCCCCCGCCAATCATCTGGATGGCGATCTTCCAGACAAATTGCGGATTGTTCGTCGCGTACCGTTTCCACAGCCGGCGCGGCTCGGTCGCGAGTCGAAACGACCATTCAAGCCCGCTGCGCTGCATCCAGCGTGGCGCCTGGCGCTTGATGCCCGCATGAAAGTCGAATGCCGCTCCGACGCCGATCAGCACTGGCGCTTCAACACGGCCGACATGCGCGGCCATCCACCGCTCCTGCTTGGGCGTGCTCAATCCAACCCACACGATGTCGGGCCGCGTTTCGTTGATACGATCGACCAGGGCAGCGTCTTCGTCGGACGTCAGCGGCCGGAACGGAGGCGAGTACATGCCGGCCACGACGAGACCGGGGAAACGCCGGCTGAGCCGCTGCGCGATCCGCTCTCCGACGCCAGGCGCTCCGCCATAGAGAAAGTGTCGATACCCCTTCGAAACGCCCGCCTCACAACACGCGAGCATCAGGTCAGGGCCGTAGACGCGCTCAACGGACGAGAGCCCTTTGGCGTGGGCGAGCCAGACGAGCGGCATGCCGTCGGGCGTCACCATTCCGGCCATCTCGTGAATCTTCCGAAGCTCCTCGTCGCGCTGGCTCTCCATGACCCCGTGGACGCCAGTCACGCAGACGTAATGCGGAGTTCGACGTCGAATCCAGAGGTCGATGGTGTCGAGCGCATGGGCTCGCGTCAGCGCACTGACCGGGACACCCAGCACGTCGAATCGATCTGCGGCCGCTCCGTCACCCGGCATGGCTGACCAGCTCACCGGCGTCCTGCATGCCACCAGCGGCCTGCACCTGGCTCTCGATCCAGTCATAGGTGATCGCCAGGCCTGCCTCCAGACTGATCGCAGGTTCCCATCGAAGCACCGCACGCAGGCGGGTGTTATCGGAGTTGCGGCCGCGGACACCCTGCGGGCCCGGTACGTGCCTCACGGTGACGTCGATCCCGGCAATCGAGGCGATCATGGTGGCCAGCTGATTGATTGTTACCATGCGGTCCTGTCCGAGATTGAGCGGCTCGTGATAATCGGAGCGCATGAGCCGGTAGATGCCCTCGATGCAGTCATCGATGTAGCAGAACGATCGTGTCTGCTCGCCGTCCCCCCAGACCTCGATCATCGGGTCGGGCGTGAGCTTGGCGTAGGCAATCTTTCGACACAGCGCCGCCGGCGCCTTCTCGCGGCCGCCCACCCAGGTGCCGAGGGGTCCGAAGATGTTGTGGAAGCGGACGATACGGGTTTCGACACCGTGATCGAGGCGATAGTGCATGCACAGCCGCTCGGACACGAGCTTCTCCCACCCATAGGCATCCTGCGGCGCCGCGGGGTACGCGTCCTCTTCGCGCAGCGGGACGACATCGGTCTCCATCTGCCGGTACTCGGGGTAGACACACGCCGACGACGTGTACAGGTAGCGCCGCACGCCGTTTCGCCGCGCCGCTTCCAGCGTGTGCGTATTAATCAGGACGTTGTTGTGCAGGATTTCGGCGTGGTGAGCGGAGATGAACCCCATGCCTCCCATATCCGCAGCCAGCGCGTACACCTCGTCGACACCGCGCGTGGCTTCGAGGCAATCGGGCCAACGGCGCAGATCCAGCAGCTCGAACTCGTCCGCCTGCGTCGGTGCGTATTCGGGATTCTTCAGGTCGACGCCGCGGACCCAGTACCCGCGCGCCTTCAGGAACGACACGAGCGCATGTCCGATGAACCCACCCGCGCCGGTCACCAGCACCTTCGTCTGTTGCATCAGACTCTCCTTGGTCTAGTGCGCGCCCGTTCTCTTCAGCACCGCCGGCAGCGTGCGCGCCAGGATTTCGAAATCCAGGAGCAGCGACCAGCCGTCGATGTACTGAAGATCGAGGCGCATCCACTGATCGAACGTCAGGTTGTTCCGGCCGCTCACCTGCCAGAGGCAGGTGATTCCCGGACGGACACTGCAGCGGCGGATATCGCCTGCGCGCGTGAATCGCTGAACGTCCCGTAGCGGCAGCGGCCGAGGCCCGACCAGCGACATGTCGCCCCAGAGCACATTGAACAGCTGTGGGAGTTCGTCAAGCGACGTGCGCCGGAGACACCGCCCCACCGGCGTGACACGTGGATCGTTCGAGATCTTGAACACCGGGCCGTCGACCTCGTTGCGATCCTCGAGCATGGACTGGAGCTGCTCCGCATTGACCACCATCGTCCGGAACTTCAACATCCGGAAGCGGCGGCGGTTGAGGCCGAAGCGCTCCTGGGCGAAGAAGATCGGACCGGGACTGGTGATCTTCACAGCCACAGCGGACGCCACCATAACCGGCGCCAGCAGCACAAGCAGCACAGCCGATCCGGCGACGTCGATCAGGCGCTTGACGGTCAGGCGATAGTCGTCCGGCGCCACTTGCATGGTCACGACGTGTCCGTCCGCCGGCTCATACTTGGGCCAGGCCAGCTCGGTCTCGAAGAGATCGGCCCGGTACTTGGCGCAGACGCCGACACGCTCACACGTGCGCAGTGCCTCTTCAATCTGTCGATACTGCGACTTGACGGGCAACGCGATGAACACTTCATCGACCGCGTGCTGCATCAGCAGCGATTCGAGGGATGTCATCCCGCCGATGATGTGGGCTGCGACACGCGGCGGCGCCGGCACCGCGGGGTCGTCATCGATGAACCCGACTATCTCGCATCCCTGTTCATCGGCCGACAACGCATCGCGAATGGCGGCGCCGCGGGGCCCAGCGCCCACGATTAGAATTCGACGCGGGGTCCGCAGGCGCCGCGATCGCCGCATCGCGCGCCAGACCATGCGTGTCGTCAGCAGCATCGCCGTGCCGAGACCCCACACGCCGAAGAGATCCACGAACCGCACGTGCCACAGTCCAGCGAGCGCAGGAATCGCGGCGACGGCCGTGCAGGCAGCCATGGCCCCGGCCACCCGCAGCGTTTCGGCCTTATGGGAGTCGCCCGGCCGAATCCGGTACATCCCGAATGCGCGGAAGAATAGGGGCAAGGCGACCGACAGCCCAATCAACCCAAGCACGTGTAGGAGCGTGATCGGTGCCGAGAGCAGCGCGTCGAACCGGTCCGGAATCAGCCGCGGATTCGCCATGCCGAGGACAACCGCGACCGCCACGAACACAGTGGCCGTGTCCAGGGCCACGCTGCGTACCGCGCGGCGACCGGAGGGTCGGGTGGGGCGCGTCACGCCGCGCAACGCCGCAAATGCAGGCAGCTTGAGTGGCGCCGAGGCGGCAGTGGCTGTACTCACGCCTCGACCATCACGCTGAAGCTTGAGGTCCGCGGATCTACCTTCTGACCGTTGACCACGATAGCGCCAAGAAGCGTCACTCCGCTCGCACGCAGGCGGCGGACGATGTCGCCGGCCGCGTCACGCCGCGTCCGGTCTATATCGATCGTCAGCAGGACCCCATCCACAGCCGGCGCCAGGGTCAACATGGCGGCGACCGCCGACGCCTCGGCAATTGGTGGCCCCTGCATGATGAGGAAATCGAATCGGGCTGAGAGTTGGCGTACCGCCCGTGAGAGTGCGTCAGGCAGCCACCCGGGCGTCGCACACGCCTCTTCACCAGCGGGGACGAGCGAGATCTGCGGGTCCAACGCCACGGCAAACGACGAGACCGGGCCGCTCGCCAACAGGGCATCACTCAACCCGGGACCTGGTGGCACGCCGGCATAGTGGTGCAGGGCGGATGCCCCCCCACTCGCATCGACGACACAGACGGTCCCGGTGCCATACGACGCCAGCGTCCTTGCTATCTCGAGACTGACCGGACGACGCGCCACTGCGTCGCCAAGCGGCGCGAGCATGACGACACGCGCGATCGGTTCCGCAGTCGCCGGCCTGAACACACGCTGCACGAGTTCGATGAATTCCGGTTGATTTCGCCGAAGGGCGGCAGGCGGAGCCGACGCGCGATGAACCGCGACGGGGCGAGGACGCGGGGCGTCGCCGTCAACGTCGGTGAAGTTCCAGGGGGCCGCCACCGTCGCGGCACTGTCGAGCGGGCCGGTGAGCGTCTCCACGGGCGCAAGAGGCGGGCGCTGAATCTCTGGATGGCCCGCCTTGAGAAAGGCATCGGCGATTCGGCTCATGACAGCTGCTCCTGGTGACGAAAGGCCCCACGGATACGGAGCCACGGCAACTTTGAAACCGTTGCCCGCCATCCGATGGCCTGCGTCGCAGGACCCACTGTGCGGAACCCCGGTGACCCACGACCGCCTCCTGGCATCGGCGAAAGGTCGAAGTCGCGTGCGACAGCGCGGATCATGTCGGCGTCGATCGGCCGTTGTCCGGCTGCGAACGCGGTCATCAGTGCGTTGTCGCACAGCACGCTAATGAGGCGTGGAACGCCGGCGGAGTACTCGAACACGCGGATGACCGCGTCACGCGACATGAGCGACGGCGCATCGCCGCCCGCGAGCCGGATCCGTCCGGCGATATAGGCGGCCGTCTCCGCCAGGGTGAGCGGTGCAATCTCGCACCGCAGGGTCACCCGCTGCTTGAGCTGGCGCAGCCCAGCCTGATTGAGCCGCACGGCCAGTTCCGGCTGCCCGGCCAGGACGAGGGGCAGCAGCTTGGCGGTGTCGGTCTCGATATTGGCAAGCAGGCGGACCTCTTCGAGCAGTTCGTCCGGCAGGCTTTGCGCCTCATCGATCACCAGGACCGGGGTCATGCCTGCGATCTGACGCTGCCGCAGGTCGAGTTCCAGCGCTTCCAGAAACCGGGCCTTCGAGCCGGCCGCGTCCGGCGTCAGCCCAAATTGCGCCGTCAGGAATTCGTAGAACTCGCCCCGCGAGAGGGCAGGGTTATTCAAGTAGACGCATTGGCTGCCGGCAGTCGACATCCGCAGCGCGAGGACGCGCCGCAGGAGCGTCGTCTTCCCGGTTCCCGCCTCGCCGATCAGCAGGGTCAGCCCCTTTGCGGCGGCGATCCCGTATTCGAGATTCGCCAGGGCCTCCCGGTGGGTCGGCGTGAGCAATAAATATCGAGGGTTCGGGGTCAAATCGAACGGTCGCTCACGGAGACCAAAAAACGCTTCGTACACCGGACCCCCTACGACGATCAGTCTGCGGATATGGCGACCGACGCCAGCACTGGAATCTGCAGCGATTCCTGCACGTCACGCGCCGAATGGAATCGCGGCACGAGCCAGTCGAGCAGGTACGCCGTGCCGAGCGCCGCGATCAGCGCGCTGAAGAATCCACTCCAGAGAATCAGCGCTCGGCGAGTGTTCGAGGGCGACTGCGGCACCTGAGGGGCGTCCGCCAGCGCAACGTTGGCGATCCTCGTCCGGTCGAGGGCGTCTGCAATGCGGGCCTGTTCCTCTTTCTGCCCGTAGAGGACATAGGCCTCCTCGGCCGCCTTGACAACGCGAACCAGCTCCTCCTGCTCCACGGTCTGTTCGTCGAGACGACGAGCCCGACGGCGGTATTCGTCAACCGTCGCCGCAATCGCGGCCGCACGGGCCCTTAAGGCCTCTCGCTCGGGGCGGATGCGCGCGACTTCTGTGCGCAGCCACTGATGCGTCGGGTTCTGATCCGTCGTTTCGTCCAAGATCGGAGACTGTTCGGCTCGCTCGAGCGCCGCGCGCGTGAGGGCGATCTGCGACTCGAGCTCGACGACCGGCAGGTACGACGGTGTGAACTTCCGCAACAGATCGTCCCGCCGGAGTTGCATTTCAAGGATTCGCGACTTGAGCTGGCCCATAAGCGTGGCGTTGGTGCCGGTGCGTACCGCCGTCACCTGGCGATCCGGCGTTCCGGCGAGCTGCTGTTCGGTGGAGGTCAGCCGACGGGTGGCGTCCGCAGCCTCGGCTCGCGCCTGCTGCAGGGCCGTTTCGAATGCCGTCAGCTGCTGCAACACCGCTGTCCTCTCCTGCTCGGGCGCGACAACCTGTTCTCGGCGACCGAATTCCGATAGCCGCTGCTGCGCTTCGCGCAGTTCGTTCCGCGCGCGTTCCACCTGCTCCGTGAAGAACTGATGCGTAGCCGGCGCGCGATGCACCGCCAGGTGCTTCTCGAGATACCGCTCTTCCAGCAACTCCAGGACCCGATGTGCTTCCTGCGGAGTCGGTGCGGTATAGCTCACGTAAATCATCATCGTGCGGCGCACCGGCTTGACCCGTACGCGCGACTGCAGCCGGCGCAGGGCCCGTGTGCGTCCCTCCGCTTCCTCAGCTCGATCAGTGGACTGCGCGGGGCGATGCAGACCGGCATCCACCGCGACCTGCTCCAGCAGATCACGACTCTTGAGGAGCTCGACCTCTGACAGCAGCTCCACCTCGCTGACGTCCGGTGACGGCTGATAGGCCACGTTCGGCCCGCCGCTGACAATCGGATCGGCGCGCTCCCGGCGTACGAGCAGCGTCATGTCCGCCTCGTACTCGGCGGGCATCAGCCACGCAATTGCGCCCGCACCGCTCAGGACGATCAGGAATGTGGCGACAAGCGCCTTTGAGTGCCTCGCGAGCGGCGCCACCAGCTCGCGCAGGGTCGCACTCGGACGGTCGAAGGACAGAGAGTCATCGCGCATGGATTACGCTCCGCGATTAGTTGAACGGGTTGAGATACAGGCCGAGCCCCGGCGTCGGGATGAACGGCGCGATCCGGGACAGGAGATTCTTCGGCACCAGGATGGTGTCGCCAGGCCGCAGGATGTGATCCTCCTGCAGGTCCCGATGCGCGTACATCGCCTTGACGTTGATCTCTTTGACTTCAAGCATCTCGTCGGTGAACCGGCGAAACAGGATGACCTGCGAATGCTTGGCCTGGCCGGTGAAACCGCCGGCAACGGCGAGCGCCTGGGTCACGGTGAGCGCGCCGCGCAGCTCGTACTTGCCTGGCGTCCTGACTTCGCCGGCGACGATGAAGAAGGGCTTGTCGAACTCCTTCAACACGATGGTGAACACCGGTTGCCGCAGGATCGGCTCATAGGCGTCGTACAGCGCTTGCTGAAGCTGCGGAAGAGTCCGTCCCTGAACGCGAATGTCGCCCACGTTCTGCAACGTCACGTATCCGTCGGGTTGAACCGTGATCGTCTGGTTGAATTCCGGGACGTGCGGGAACGTCAGCTCGAGCACATCGCTGGGTGTCAGGCGGTAGCGTCCGCTCGTCCATGGGTCCGTCGCGGACGCATCGCCTGGCAGCGGCGACTGCGGGATGGCCGGGAGCTGCTGTGCAGCGGTGCCGACGCCGAGGAGCACAAGCATTCCCGTCAGGATGGTCAGGGCTTTGAGCCTTCGTTTCATCGTGGTGACCCTTTCAACAGCGTGACTGTATCGGGCGCCGCGGCAGCTCGTAATGGACCCACGTCTCAATTCGAAGGGGACGCTGCTCCCATAGCGACCCGCGCGGGGCCGGATTCCCTCCGCTGTTCACATTTCGCGCCGATGCAAGACCGTCGCATTCGGTGTGATCGCGGATGCTCCGGCCTCGGAGACGTATCAGAAGTCCGCCTAACAGAGACCTGGAGTCCGCACATGACCAGACTTCCGGTTCTGAACTGGCACCTGACGCTGAACGGTGGCGACAACTCAGGAGTGAGATTTGCAATGTCGCCCGGAATGGAACCGCAGCACCCTGAAGGATCGAGGCACATTGTGCGGAGTGACGGAATCAAGATTGTTCTCGTGCATCCCCATCTGCTTATCCGCGCAGGCCTGCGGTGCCTGCTCGAGGCGCGCGGGCTGCAGGTGGTTGGTGAAGCGGCGACCCGATCGGAGGCGTGTGCGGGCATCAAGACCGAGCAACCGGACCTGGTTCTCACCGACGCCGATATCGCCGGCGAGCGTCTTGTTGCCGCACTCCCGGATCTGCTCGCGGCCTGCGAGCACACGCGCGTCCTTGTCGTCACGGCCACGTGCGATCCCCGCCTGCATGCAGAAGCGGTTGAGGCCGGCGCATCGGGGATCGTCCTGCTGGATCAGAGCCCCGATGTGCTGATCAAGGCGATTGAAAAGGTCCACGCCGGCGAGCTGTGGGTCGACCGCAGCACGACCGCCGGCGTGCTGGCTCGGATGACGCGCCGACGAAGAGATGTCGACCCTGAAACACTGAAGATTCAGTCACTCACACGACGAGAGCGGGAAATTGTCGACCTGGTGGGCGAAGGACTGAAGAATCGCCACATTGCCGACCGCCTGTTCATCAGCGAGGCGACGGTCCGCAATCACCTCACCTCCATCCTCGACAAGCTCGATCTCGGCGATCGATTCGAGCTGGCCGTCTACGCGTTTCGCCATGGGCTGGTCACGTACCCTCAGCCGGCCGTTCCAGCCGACCTGGCGCTCTCGGGTATCAGGTAGCGAACGCGGAGCTATCGGTAGTCCTTGAATGGAACCTGGCAGTCGTGCTTCCTGAGGAAGTTCAGGAAACGTTTGTAATCGCGCGGCTCCCGCATATTGAACAGGCGCGAGACGATTTTGTAATTGCCTCGTGCTTCCTCGAGTCCTCGCCGGACAATCTCACGTACCTGAGGACGCGTCAGCTCGCGATCCATGAACAGCGGGTAGACTGACGCCCAGAAGGACTCCCGCTGTTCCCGCATGCGCTTGTACAGATCGTCGACGATGGTTCGCCGGCGTTCCCGTTTCGGCCGCAGCGCGACGTGATCGGTGACACGAAGGTCCGGCGGCAGATCGTTCACCTGCACGATCGGTCCGGCGGCCGTCACCACCAGCCGCTCGATCACATTCTCCAGCTCCCGGACGTTGCCGGGCCAGGTATAGTCGAGCATTACCTGCATCGCCTCAGGCGAAATGCTCGTTACCGACGACGAATTCCGGTGCCCGACCTGCCGCAGAAAGTGCGACACGAGGAAGGGAATATCATCGCGCCGATCGCGAAGCGGCGGCACGACGATGTGGATGACGTTCAGGCGGTAAAATAGATCCTCGCGGAAAGCACTCTGGACGACAAGTGAGCGGAGGTCGCGGTTCGTGGCGGCGATGATCCGCACATCGACGACCCGGCCGCCGTCGTCAGCGCCGACCTTTTGGAGTTCGCCTGTCTCAAGAAACCGCAGCAGCAGGCCCTGCATCCGAGGCGTCATCTCGCCCACTTCGTCGAGAAACACGGTCCCGTGGTGTGCGCTTTCGAGCTTACCGGGCTTGTCCCTGTATGCACCGGTGAAGCTGCCTTTCATGTGTCCGAACAGTTCGGATTCGAGCAGCGTTTCCGGCAGCCCCCCGCAGTTCACAGGCGCAAACACATGCGTGCTTCGTGGCCCCAGCGCGTGAATGCTGCGGGCGACAATTTCCTTTCCGACACCGCTTTCTCCCGTGATCAGGACTTTCGCGTCGGACCGCGCAACACGGGCGATTTCCTGCTGCAGGGCAAGGATTGCGGCACTCCGCCCGAGCATCTGAAGATCCCCTTTGAACCGCACCGCCGAAATGGACGCTACTGTCGCGGTACTCTCCACATGTCCTCGTTATGCGATCGTGAATCGTTCAATCAGCTGCCGGTGCTCAGCGCTGGGGGTCACAAACGTTCCAGCAACCCGGTATTCGCGGCCATCATCACCGACCGGTGACACACGGCGTATGCAAAGTTCAGCGACAAATGGAGCCCCCCCCAAGCTGAGGCGCAACGTTCCGCGAGCGCCGACCGAGAACGGCCGCGCGCATTGAAACAGCACCCCAGCCATGCTGATGTCGACGACTCGCAGGGCCGTCACAACAGGAATGGTCGCGAACTCACCGTCGATCACCCGTCGAGTATGTCTTCTCCGTTCTTCCACAGCCTTCCTGCACCGACACCGCGCTGTCCCCGGGGCGCGCTTCGCGTCGGCGGCTCAGCTGCAAGTGCCCGGCCACATTGCGGGCACCGCCACGGCCCGAACCATCTCACGCGAGAGCACCTCCTTACCGCCTCGATGGCGGAATTGAAGGCGTGCGAAACCGACAAGAATCTGAGTTCGACCGGTGTTTGCTCTGGATTCCTGCGGTTTTCCGCTGAGGCGTTCCGCTCCGTGCGGTCTCATAACGAGTCACTGCTGAGGATCACACCGAGCGCAGCAGGCGGGGATAGGAATTCCAGCCCGACTTCGTAGGGGCCGTCCGCATTCTCCGCCTGCGCGGCGAGACGAACGTGACAGACCCGGGCATCAAGCCCCAGCTCGTATCCGCCGAGCGTCAGGTTGATCTTGTGAAGCGAGTAGAGCGTCAGGGGTACCGGAGCCAGGATCAGAGCTCCTCCTTCGCCGACGTTGATGACACGGGCCGATGCCGTCGCTCCGAACGTGCCATGGAGCGACCCGACGGCTTCGAGACGGACGTGGGCGCGGCGGTCGCCGAGCGGTCGGGGCATTCGATGAAAGCGTGGCCCGTGGTTACACAGCGCCTACGGCGGCGCGCGCATCGCGCAAGATCGGTCCCGGTTTGGGATCGCCGGGATTTCGGCTGGCGAATCCGATCGAGACTCCGATAGAGCCCACGACGGCATCCGACTCCTGCATGATCTGGCGAACCCTCGAAGCAACGAGCGGCGCCTGGGTAACCGGCGTCCCGTGGAGGAGAAGGCCGATTTCCCCCTCTGAGAGCATCCCCACGAGGTCTGAGGCGCGCATGTGCTTTCTGAGTCTGGCCATGGTGTCCTGGGTCAGGACGGAAGCGAACGATCGGTCCCGTAATGACACCACGACGGCTGTCACGGGCACGCCTCGTTCCACGGCGTGAGCCGCAAATTCCTCGACCACGTCGTCGAACCGCCGTGGCGCTGATCGGCGCTCGGCTGCGTGCGAGCGTCGTACGACGCGCATGGCCCATCGCTCCAGCAGGTCAGCCGCGACCTCGACGACCTTGACTTCCTGGGGCGTGATGTGCCGTCCGTCGGCTCTTGCGACACCGAGCACCAGCGAGAATTGGTCCTCAACGCGCCGGAGGACGACGAGACGAGATGCGGGGTCATGCGTACGCACTTCCGTTCGCTCCCAGTCGTCAACCACGATGAGCGGCGCGCCGGCAACCGATCTGACGATGACTGAGACCACAGCAAGCCCGAGAATCTCCCGCAGCTCTCCGGCGGCCTGCTCGGCGTTGTGCTGGTCCTGCTGGTCGTCATTGAACAGGTGACTGCTCATCGCCACCACGCACCGTTCCGCAGACGCCTGGGCGCCGTGCCGCATCGCCTGCTCCAGGAGTCTCGCGTACACACGAACCCTCACGCCATGGTGTGCCGCACCGGCGCCGCAGAGCACGAGGAGCCATCCGGGGTGGCTCCGTGTCCTCCACAAGGTCACATCCTGGCCGGTCACCAACTGCAGCCGCTCCGCGTCCGCTTTCGATAAGACGACCAGCTCCGAGCTCTCCGGCAGGACCGCGGCATCGATGATGGCAGGCATAGCGGAGGCGGCCGCGCCTGGAAGCGCCGCTTCATAAACGAAGTGGCCGCGCAGATCGTCCACATAGGCATAGACATCCGTGTCATGCCACACGGCAAGCACTTCGGCCCATGCCAGCAGCACCTCGCGGTCGGAACCGCCGGCGGCGGCCGCGTCAAGCACCTCCAGCAGCGTCGAGACGCGCTTGAGGTCGTCGCCAGCGCTTGAAGACAGGTGAGCCTCGACGCCGTTGCACAACCATTCGCCGACGGAGAGCAGTTCGGCCGTGGCGCGCTCACCCTCCTGCGCTCCTGCCGTGTCCACCCTTGCGGCGATCAACACGCCGCGAGTGACGCGCTCTGCGCTGATCGGAAAACAGATGACCCGTGCGGAGCCGACGACCAGCGTTTGCGGAAGTCGTGTGCGCAGAGCCGCCAAGACGGCGTTTCGAACCGCAGGCTTTTCGGATCGCAGAAGTGCCACGATGTCCACGGGCAGCGACGCCTGCGTGCGGCTCAACATCGGCGTGCAGTGCTCATCAAGAAGTTGCAGATCCACAGCGAGACGAAGGCGTAATGCCAGCAGCCATTCCCAGGACCGGCTGCGTACGGCAAGCTCGAACTCAATGGGTTCGGGAGCGAACAACGTTGACGTCGCCGCGGAGCGTATCTGATCAGACACCATGATGCATTCATCTCCGCCATTGCAACTCGGCAGCCACGCGTCAGGAGTGACGAAGCCCGGCCAGTGATGCCCTTAATGCCGCGTGAGGCCCAGAAGACCCCTCGTACGGCGACCTTTGGCTGCCTCATGACCGACTCGAATGACGCCGCCCGCGTCAGCGAGGTCCTGCTTTCTGATCCTCGGAGCCGTTATTCGGCTGCGCGCGACCGTCTCGCGGCGTACCGACGAGGACGCGACGCGTCGCCGCCGCCGTTCCGTCAAGAACAGCGACCATGCGTCTCCCGAGGCGCGCTGGGGAGTCGGCAAACGAATCAACCGCCGTCGTCAGGACGGACCAGATGCCGTTGTACAGCCCGTTCCACACTGGCCGCAGGGCACGAGCCATTTGAGGTGCAGCGTCGTCTCGGATCACACGGACAGCCGCGACCAGACCGGTCCGCGTGGCGACCGAATAACCGAAGGTCGACAGCGGATTGTTGTCGGGCCCGCACGCGCGAACGACGAACACGATCACGATGACGAGAAGGAGGTGAATGACGCGACGCATCAGCAGCCCTGCCCGCGTTCACACCGACCGCCGCCACGGCCGTGGATGCCAGGTCATGGCTCCGGGGCAAAGTACCCGCGCTGCGCGGCCACGGCGAGCGCCTCGCGTCGCGGCCGGATCTCGACTTGCCGCCACTGCCCATCGTTCTCCGAATTGGTCGATGTGTAGCCCACGCGGTAACGCCGGCGCAGGTTGTCCACGACGAGCTGAAACTGCGTGCTGAGCTCTGCCGCGTCGAGCGATAGATACGTCTCGCCCCCTGATTCCTGCGAGAGCCGCGTGAGGGCGGCCTGGTCGACACGGCTACCCAGACCGATCGTGAAGACGGCGGCGCCAACCCTCCGCGTGAGCTCCATGACCTCGGACAGCGCGTGCACGCTTCCAGCAGCGGTGCCGGCATTATTCTCATCGCGGCCATCGCTGAGAATCACAATCGCGTGCCGCCCGGGTACGTCCTTAAGCTGTTCCAGCGAGGTCCATGCGGCATCGTAGAGCGCCGTACCGCCCACGGGCTCGTACTTGGCGATGGCGTCCAGCGATCGCTGGCGCTGTGTTGTCAGCGGGTGTGCCAGCGTCGGCTGATCCGCGAACATGATTAGGGACAGGCTGTCTTCCGGCCTCACAGCCGCCACGAAATCTGCGGCCGTCCGGCGCACGTCCGCGGCCGCACGACGCATGCTGCCGCTCGCATCAAGGGTCAGCACGATCGAAACCGGTTCGACCGCTTCCTGAAATGTGTCGACGGTCTGAACCACGCCGTTCTCCACCACCTCGAAATCGTCGGGGGAGACTTCCAGGGATTCCCTCGATGCGTTCGCGATCGAGAATTCAATAGTCGGTCGAATCGGCGGAGGTGCCGGCGCCCGGTACCCGGCTCGCGTCCGAACGCGAAGGCCTGCGCCGGCATCGACCGAGATGACGCGCCATGTGCCGTCGCGCTTCTGGTTGATCGGCGTGTACGTAATGAGATATCGGCTGTCCGAGTCGGCTGCCACCGCATGAGCAATCGCCGTCAGCTCGGAGTCACGCCAAGGGAAGTACACGCGGCCACCAGTGCGGCCGGTGAGATCGCGAAGAAGCCGTTCGCCAGGCAGCGTGATACCCGCTACGCCGCCGATGCCGACTGCGTAGACGGTGATCCCTGCGGCCTGCGTACGGGTCAATGCCGTGCCGACGTCGGCCTTGCTATTCTCGTCGAATCCGTCCGTGATCAGAATGATCGCGCGTCGGCCCTGAACACCTTCAAGCAGCCGGACACCTTCGATGATGCCGTCGAGGATTGCGGTCCCGCCGCCCGCGCGCATCGCGCCGATCGCGTCAGCCACAGTCTCGGGGTCGTCGGTCGGGCCTGTAATGGCTCCAATGCGGGCGTTGAACGGCGCGATAATCACCCGATCGCCCTTGCGCAGGGTCTGTCCAAATCGCTTGGCGGCGCGGCGCACATCCGCTATCCGCCGCGACATGCTCTCGCTGTTGTCGACGAGAAGCACCACCGTCGTCGGCATCGTCTCGCGTGCCGCCACGTCGATCGGCTGGACGACGTCATTTTCGCGAACGGTGAACGCGCCGGCTGTGAGCGTCGACACGGGGCGATCTCTCTCGTCGTACACACCGGCGTCCAGCAGAATCCGCCTGACTTCGGTCAGGTCGACAATCTCGAATGGGGGCAGTACCACGCGGTCGCGCACCACCGCACCGGATGGGTCGTCGGCCTCGGCGACGATTTCACGCGCCTCGAACGGGTTTTCGTCTGTCCACTCGACGGCGTACGGAGGACCGTTTTCAACGGTGCCGACGAGCACACCATCGACAAGGAACCTAACCCGGATGGCATCTGATTCGTCGGACGCGTTCGACGGCGTCTGCACGCGGGCCACGAGCCGCAGGCGCCCGCCCAGTCCGGTCCGTCCGAGCGGCGACGTAATCCGCACGGTCGTCGCAACAGCCGCATGGCTGGCGGCTACCGGCGACTGGTGAGCCGCCGGACGCACGACGATCGTGGCGACCAGCGCCAGCCCCAGTCCGATACTGCACCGGGTGGGTCGCCGGGCTGTCATACTGCCTCGAGTTCTTCGTCGACGACGAAGTACGTGGCACATGCACTCGCCAGGAGCTCGCGTGTCAGTGCACGCGGCTGTCCGCAATACGTGGCCAGCGCGAGCGCGTGCTCAATCAAGTCGCGGGGATGACACCCGCGCAGCGGGATACCCCTCGAACGCAACTCGTCTGCGACGATCGACTCGGCAAGGCGCCGATCGAACGTCAGATTCCGGTCGCGGCAGTAGTTGGCGAAAATCTCGACGAATTCCGCTGTGGTCGGCGAGGTCGCGAGCACCTTGTACTGAATTCGGCGCAGGAACGCTTCATCGACCAGGTCGGCCGGTTTCAAGTTCGTCGCGAATACGACGAACACCTGAAACGGCACCTCGAACTTCTGGCCCGTCTGCAGCGTGAGGTGATCCACGCGGCTTTCGAGCGGAACGATCCAGCGGTTGAGCAAGTCGCGCGGGGTCGCATGCTGCCGCCCGAAGTCATCAATGACCAGCACGCCGCCATTCGCCAGCAACTGCAGCGGCGCGCGATAGAAACCCGATTGTCCGGCCTGTCCAAGCTCCAGCGCATCCAGCGTCAACTCACCGCCGACGGTGACCAAGGGCCGGCGGCACATGACCCACCGTGCGTCGCCTTCTTGCGAGCGCTCAAGTGCGTGCTCAACGGGGAGCCCGGCGACCGGCTCGTGATTGACCGGGTCGAAGAGCCGGATAATCTGCCCTTCGACTTCGATCGCGTGTGGAATGAGCATGTTGCCTTCCAGCACGTTGCGTATCGCCTGGGCGATCACGGTCTTGCCGTTTCCGGGAGGCCCGTACACGAAGAGCGAGTGGCGTGCAGCAATGGCTGGCCCGAGCTGGTCGAGCACGCGGCGGCTCAGAACCAGATGTGAAAACGCCTTGCCGATCGCGTCTTGTGTGACGTCGGCGGCAGTCGCCCTGGCGAGATCGCCCATATACGCGGTGTATTGAACGAGCGGCACCGGAAGGGGGCCGACATAGTGGCTCTGGTCGATGAACAGCGACGCGCGGACGCGCCCGGCGTCGGTCAGACGGTAGCGGTACGACGGTGCGCCGACGACCGAGCCACCTGCGATCTCGCAATGCTGATCGCGACGAAGCAGTTCGAGAACGGGTTCCACGATCTGAAAGCCGACGGCCAGGCGATTCGCCAATTCGACGCCCGTCAGCTCACCCGCAAAGTACAGCGTCTTGGCGACGATCTGAAGAATGAGGTCGCGCGACAGTCCCGTATCGTCGAGAGTGGCAGGCGCGTGCAGTCTCGCTCCGGTTTCGCGGCCCGCCATCAGCGTGTGCCTTCCTGAGCATCGGCAGCCACGCGTGCCTGAAGCGACCGCCGCGCAATCCGCATGGAGTACGGATTCGCCTGCAGCGCCGACGCGAACTGGCGCGCCGCCGCGCGGTAATCGCGCATGGCCATATGCAGGATTCCCATGTTGTAGTCGGCGGCCGCGTGGCCGACCCGTGTGAACTCTTCCCGCGCCTTCGCGAGATCGCCGGCTGCCGCATAGGCAAGGCCCAGATTGTTCCTCGCCACCGATGACTGGGGGGCCGCGGCGACCGCCCGCCGGCAGGCGTCCACCGCGTCCGGCTGCTCGAGGAGAATCAGCGAGTAACAGAAGTTGTTCAGCGCGAACGCAGCGTCCGGCTCAAGGGCAATGGCCTGCGCATACCACTGGCGCGCGAGCCGCAGCTGACCTGTAGCCTCGAGCACCGTCCCCAATGTATTGGCAGCTACCGCTGACTTCGGCGCGAGGCGAACGGCGCGGTACGCAGCCGGGAGGCCGAGGTGCGGCGTGCCCCAGTCGCGCCAGATTCGCGCCAGTGCATCAAACGACGCCGGGTCTTTCGGATCCAGATCCGTCGCACGTGTGTAGTGCTCATGCGCCATATCCAAAATCCTGAGCCGGCTGTACTCGCCCGCGACGCGCCGGTGCGCCTCGGCGCCAGGATTGGACGCCAGCACGAGCAACGCCTGCGACAGCCGTTCGTCGAACGATTCCAGTGTCGGCGACAGCGTCGACACCCGCGCGGCCCGTTCGTGGCCGACGGGTGCCGTGGATGCGCGGGATCCGCCTCGCGCCGCGCAAGCCGACAGGAGCGCGGCAGCGAGGCACGCCAGTGCCGCCACGGCAGGCCTGCGCCAGGCCGTTGTTGCGGTCCGCCACGCGAGCATCATCAGTCTTCCTGATTCAGGCGGGCACGACGTCTCATGACGTACAAAACCGTCAGGACGGCCACAACGGCCAGCGAGATGAATGATGTTGTGTTGAGTTCCATACTCCAACCTCCTAGAGCTCTAGTTCAGGAAAAAACGCCCGTGCGATCTTCACGACTACCGGACCGAAGCAGACGACGTAGAGCGCGGGGAACAGGCACAGCACCAGCGGAAATACGAGCTTGACGCCGACCTTGTTCGCCCGCTCTTCCGCGTGCTGGCGGCGCTTCGTACGAGATGTCTCCGCCTGGACGCGAAGGGCATCGCTGACGCTCGTCCCGAAGCGGTCAGTCTGTGAGAGCATTGAGACCAACGTGCGCACATCCTCGACGCCGGTCCGTTGTGAGAAATTGCGAAAAGCCTCAAGCCGTGCCTTTCCGGCTCGCGTTTCGGTGACGATCATCCGAAGTTCATCCGCCAATGCGGGGTGCGCGATGTGCAGTTCCTCAGAAGCCTTCGCGAGCGCCTGATCCAACGCGCTTCCCGCTTCGACGCACACCGTCAGCAGATCGAGAGCGTCTGGGAGCCCGTTCTGAATGGCTTTTTGCCGCATCCCCGTCTTACGGCCGAGGTACAGTCCGGGAGCGGCATATCCGAGGGCGCCAACGAAGAGTGCCGGAAGTACCCCGTTTCGAAAGCCGAATATGGTGAGAGCGGCAAGCCCCAGGACGACAGGAAGTAACATCTCCGACAGCGCAAAGACAACAACAGCTTTGTAGGCCGGATACCCTGCCCGAGTGAGCCGCCGCTGCAGCCGCGACATGTCCTTCGGGCTTTTCGGGATGAGTCGCGTCAACCGCGCAAGCATCGGATCGGGCGCGTCGGCCAATGCGGCGGGGCCGTTCACCATGCCAGAGGCGCTTGCACCAACTACGGCGCGCAACCGCCGATGGGTCGCCGTGTCGTCGATCAGCCACCGTGATGCCATCGTGGCTGTCACCACAGCCACGAGAACGAAGATGCCGCCTATCGCAATCAGCACTGCAGGCGTCATGAACTAGTACTCCACTCTCACAATGCGGCGAATGATCAACACGCCGACGGTCTGCAACACGAGAGCACCGACAACCATGTACACACCAAGCGAATCCTCAACCAGGAGACGGATATGTTGCGGGGAGACGACGAAGAGCATCGCCGCGATCGCCGGAGGCAAGAACCCCAGGACAAGGCCTGTGATTCGACCATGCGCACTGACCGCGCGCACGTGGCGCTTGACCTTGAATCGTTCGCGAATGACCGCCGCCAGGTTATCGAGCACCTCAGACAGATTTCCGCCCATTTCACGCTGGGTGAGCACGGCTGTCACAAAGAATCGCGCATCGAGGAGAGGCACCCGCTGCCCGAACGCCTTGAGTGCGTCGGAGAGCGGCATCCCATAGCTCTGCTGGTCGTACAGCCGTTTGAATTCCGATCCGGCCGGCGCAGGGATCTCTTCGGACACCATCTCGAGCGCGGTGGGAAGGGTATGACCGGCGCGCAGTGCCCGCGCCATCATGTCGATCGCCTCGGGAAACTGCTCTTCGAAGGTTGCGAGCCGCTTGGCGGCCATCCGGCGGACGTGCAGGAGCGGCAGGCATGTGGCGACCGCGGCAATGACGGTGGCGGCGAGAGCCGAGGCGGTGAAGTAAAAGGCTATCGCCCAGCCGGCGACCAATAGAAACGCCGAGGCGAGGACGACCGTTCCTACGGTATACGAGAGCCCCGACCGAGACACTACGTCGCGAAGCGGATCGATCGTCCGGCTCGAGCGATTCAGGAAGCGTGCGAGCGGTGCAAATGCGCTCAGGACGTCCGTCCGCTCGACCATTGTCACCGCCGCGGCGCGTGACCCTCCGAGCTTGAGACGCTTGCGAACCGCTCGCGTCTCGCCCTGCTCAGGACGGGCGACAAACAGCCAGTACGCGCCGAAGATGATGGCGAGTACGACGACGAAGACGCCAAGGGCAATCAACATGAGACCTCAGGCAACGAGCTTGGTATGCTCGAACATGGAGACCGGAAGCTGGTGACCAGACGCAGCCAGTTGCTCGGCGCATTTGGGCCGGATGCCTGTGGCCTTGAAGCGCCCGCGCACCCGTCCGTCTTCCCCGATTCCCGTCTTCTCAAAAAGAAAAATGTCCTGCATGGCGATCACATCGCGCTCCATGCCGGTGATCTCCGTGATCGCGACAACACGCCTCGTGCCATCGGCCTGTCGCGCGATCTGCACGACAAGGTCGAGCGCCGAGGCAACCTGCTGACGGATTGCCCTTTCGGGAATATTCAGGTTGGCCATCGCCACCATCGTGTCGAGCCGGTACAGCGCGTCACGCGAGCTGTTCGCGTGAATGGTCGTCAAGCTGCCGTCATGCCCCGTATTCATCGCCTGAAGCATGTCGAGCGCTTCTTCGCCTCGCACCTCGCCGACGACGATGCGGTCGGGTCGCATACGCAGGGCGTTGACCACCAGTTCGCGCTGGCGCACGTGCCCTTTCCCTTCAATATTGGCGGGCCGGGTCTCGAGCCGCACCACATGCCGCTGCCGCAGCATGAGCTCCGCCGCGTCCTCAATCGTCACGACGCGCTCGGTGTTGCCGATGAAGCTCGAGAGCACATTCAACAGCGTCGTCTTCCCCGCGCCGGTGCCCCCAGACACGATAACGTTCAACCGGCACGAGACTGCGGCATGGAGAAAGTCGAGCATCGGCTGTGTGAGTGAATTGCGATTGACCAGGTCCTGTGCGCCGAGACGATCTGTACGAAAGCGGCGGATGGACAGCACGGGGCCGTCAAGCGCCAGCGGCGGAATGATGGCGTTGACGCGGGAACCGTCCTTCAGCCGCGCGTCCACCATCGGGCTCGACTCGTCGATGCGTCTGCCGACGGCGCTGACGATTCGTTCGATGATCTGGAGGAGATGACGATCGTCCCGGAAGACGATGTCAGCCTCCTCGAGACGCCCTTCACGCTCGATGTAGACCTGATCGCATCGGTTGACCAGGATGTCCGAGACGGAGGGATCGGCCAGCAGCGCCTCCAGCGGACCAAGACCGAACAGTTCGTTCAGGACGTCGACGATGAGCAGCTCGCGCTCGGCCAGCGTGAGCGGCAGCTTCTCCTCCTCACGTCGAAGCATCCCGAGAATCAGCGTGCGGAGCTCCTGCTCCGCATCCTCGCGTTTCACCTGTGTCAGGCGGTCCAGGTTGAGCCGATTCAGCAGCTCCGAGTGGATGCGTCCTTTGAGCGCCTGATACTGCGGAACGCGGGTATCGGCGGAGACTGATTGCGTCATTACCGGTGTCGGCACCTGTGTCCTCCTGGGCCTCTTTCGTCGTGTACCCTCACTGCGGCCGCCTCGGCGCGAGCCGTCCGAACAGCCCCTTGCGAGGTGCCGTTGAGCGCTCGTGCGTCGCGCCGGCGAGCCTGTGAGCGAATGTGGTGAACGCCGCGGATAGATCGTTGTGGTTGTCCAGCGTCAGCGGCCGGCCCTGGTTCATCGCCTGCAGGGCCCGCCGATAGTCGCTGGGAAAGGTGTGCACGACGTCGCAGCCAGTGGCACGCTGGATGTCCATCGGGCCGATTTCTGCGTGGCTGTCGGGCCGCGTCACAAGCACCTTGACCTTTTCTTGGCCGTACCGGCGCCTCAGCAATTCCGCAACCCGACTGCCGCTCCTCACACTCGCGAGCTCCTGATTCGCGACCACGAATACGGCGCTGAGCTCGTCGAGAACGTCGAGGACGGCGGCATCCGAGCGGGGCAGGTCCAGCACCGTGTACCGGTATGCCATTCGCGCAAACGCGATGAACGTGCGGATGCGGTCCTTGTCCCGATCACGTGACGGCCCGTCCGGAGACGCCAGGAAATCGGTATGCGGTGTCACCTCTGTGACGAGACTGCGGAAGAAGTTCTGGTCCAGGCGGTGCACGTTCTGAAGCGCATCCACGACCGAAAACCGCGGCTCGACCCCCAGAAACAGGGCCGCATCGCCCCCCGCCTCGTGAAGATCGATGAGCAGCGTCCTGCCTGGCTTACTGATCGCCCCAAGCGTCGTCGCCGTATTCACGGACACCGTCGTGGTGCCCACGCCGCCCTTTGCCCCGATAAACCCGAACACCTGACCTGCGTCCGTCGCCCGGTGTCCCGCGACACGCGCGAGCGCGTTCTGCAGGTCCTCCTGTGTTACGGGAACCGTGAGGACTTCGTTGATGCCGGCGCGCATCGCCTCGACAAGGAGCGCCGTCTCCAGCGCTGAGACCACGAGCACGATACCGACATCAGGGTGGTGTCGGCGGATCGACGCCACCGCGGACGGAATCGAATTTCGATCGCGGACATCAATCACGATCGCATCGACCGAACGCCCGGAGCCAGCCGCGGCTGCGGCCTCCAGAGTGACAATCCGGACCTGGGCGCCGCACGCGCGGACGAGTTCATCGAGCTGGTGGTCTGGCGACGAAACGAGATTCACATGCATTACGGGGTTCTCTGTTACCTAACGAGTTGAACACTGACGAGAAACGCTTCGTCCACGTCCACGGCGGGGTTTCCCACAACGAACTCCCCGGGATACATGACGAGATATCCGACGATGTCGCTGCCGGCCATGTGGCTCGCGAAGAATCCGAGGATATTCACAACGCGGACGCATTGGCCGCCGATAGGGCAGTCGCTCCAATCCTGTGTGATGTTGCGTTTCTGAAAATCGTCCATATCGAACACGGCAATCGGAATAATGCGGGGACTAAACGGCCCACAGTCGGGGGCACAGCTGTTGTCGACTGTGTCAGTCGCGTCGTTCCACGTCGCGTACGGATCAGTTGCCTTCAGCAGATTGAAGCCCTGCTGGGTAGGCCCCACCATTACGCCGGTTTCCGTCGGAAGGTAGTCACCGATGCCGACGGGATTGCCGATGCAGTTCGCAATCGCCCACTTGTAATCTTGGGCGCCGCTGTACCATCCACCGTCTCCGTCGGGCAGTTGCGTGGCAAGGAACCACCCCGGCTCAATCCCCGACTCGGATTCGGAAGGGATTCCCGACTTCATCACGAGCTCGGTCCCGATATCAGCGGGAGTGCCATCCGGGTTGGTGACCTTGTACCCGGTCGAATTGCCGCTGCCCGGCGGTCCATAGATATCGTGTGGATTCAGTTCGGAGAGGGTCCCTGATACCTTCTTCCAATGGTTGTAGCGTTGAGGGTCGGCAGCCTGCTCGAGCCACTTGTCAGCCACCGCAAATGGCCGCATGCAGTTGACCGCATTCCCAAACGCGACGCGCGCGGTGGCCGTCGCCCGTACGTCCTGTGACGTCAGGCCGAAGAGGTTCGCGAAAAAGGTGGGCAGCGCCGTACTGCCGTTGGTGCCGTCGCGAAACGCATCGACCCGCACGCACTTGCTTCCGGCGACAAAAGTAGGACAGTCCCAGCTCACGGCGATGCCTGGCACCTCGCTGAGCACAAGGTTCGCCTGGGTCGCATTGAACGCGCTGTCGAACGCAGCGCCGTCGGCGGTAGGAGGATCGTCTGTCTCGTCAAACGCCCGAGCGATCGCTCCGGCGAGCGCACCCGCGTCGGCTGCGTTTTGTGCCTGTCCGCGCGCAAGCCACATCACACCGTGATCGAGCACAAACGTACTGAAGCCAGTGAGCACGAAGATGGCAATCGCGACGAAGATGAGGGCGGATCCTCTTTCGGAACGAACCCTGCGGGCCAGAGGTCGATGTGTCATATCTCCTACTTCGCGAGTTCGGGCGCGTCGATCTGACCGCCGCCTCCCTCGAGCGCCTCGCCGAGGTCCCCGCCCCGAGGCAGGAAACGCCGCTGAAGCGTGGGCAACGGCGGCACCTCGTCGGGGTTCAGCGGCCGCACCAGAATTGGTGTGATGAGGACGAGCAGTTCAGTCTGTTCCGCGCGCTCGGCCTTGCTCCGGAAGAGATGGCCGATGATCGGAATCCGCGCGAGCCCGGGGACTTCCTGGACATCGTCCTGCGACAGGTTGTTGAGCAGCCCCGCGATGGCGAATGACTGGCCGTCACGAAGTTCCACATCCGTCTCCGCGCGCCTCGTCGCGAGCGCCGGGATACGAAATCCCGACAGGACGATCCCGTTCGGGAAATCGAGCGTGCTCACTTCCGGCCGCACGCGAAGGCGAATGGTGTCGCCGGCGACCGTAGGCGTGAAATTCAGGCGAACACCGTATTCCTTGTACTCAATCGAGACTGCATTGCTGATTCCCGAGACGACAGGGATCGGGATTTCACCGCCAGCCAGAAAGCTTGCTTCCTGACCGTTGTAGGCGATGAGATTGGGCTCGGCGAGACTCTGAAACAGTCCGCGCCCGCGAAGGGCGCGAATCATGGCGCCAACGTCGTACTTCTGGCTGAAGAGGAAGATGTTGAGAAAGTCCCCGAACGTGAACTCGCCCTTCGCGCTCGTCACGTCCGCGCCGATATCGCTGCTTGCCTTCGACGACTCCAGCCCGTCAAAGCCAGGCGCCGCGAACTGCTCCGTCGTGGTGCGCCCAAGCGTGTTCTTGATGCCTGTTGGGCTGGTGAACAGCGAAACGCCGAGCTCCATCAGGGCACGGCGGCTGACTTCAGCAAACCGGACCTGCAGCATCACCTGCTGACTGCCGGCGCCGCCGGGAAGCTGCAGGAGGTTGATCACCTTTGATTTCGGCGCCGTGGCCGCGGCGATCTCACCGGAACGCAGTGACACCGCGTTGCTCGAGGCCCTCCCCGAAAGAATGACGGCGTCGCCGTTTGTGCTGACGCTGATGTCCTCTCCCGGAAACAGCGCCTGCAGCCGCTGCTGGAGCGTCGAGATACCCGGATCCACCACGATGTCGTACTGGCGGCGCTCGGTGCCTCCCCAGACGATGAGGCTGATCGTCCCGGGCGCCTTTCCGTCGATCAGCACCTCTCGGGGCTGTACGACCACCGCGTCGGCGACGGCTGGATCGGTCACCGCAATCCGCGTGATGTCGAAGTCGGTCGGCAGCACGGTCGATCGGCCGGCGGTCAGCGTAATCTTCGGGAACGCCGCCGGGCCAGCCTGCTGGGCTCCGATCACGAGGGCAGGCGACCCCATCCCGGTCACGAGCGTCAGCACCACAATCGTCGCAAGTCGCTTCTGAACCACGGCACGCATCCTCATCACGTCGTCACCTGCTCAATGAACTGCGTCTGGGCTTTCTCAACGAACGGCATCCAGGACCTTTTCTTCGACCCGCTTGGCCGCGCGGATCGTCTCGACGGTATAGGTCGTCCGAACCATCGGCACTACGGGCGGCATCGGGGGCGGCGGGGCGGACGCCGGCTTCGCGCGTGGCGCGCGCGCGGCTGGAGCCGGTGACGGCGCCGGCCCGAACAGCGTGGCCTTTCGGACGCCAACCGTCGCGCTCGGTTCGACATCAAGTGGATTTCGAAGCGCGAGCATCAGCTCCCCCTGTGATTGCGCAAGGGCGACCTTCTCCGCGTCCTCCGCGGTGACCATCAGCGTCACGACCGTCGAGCGAATCGGCTTACCCTCCTGCTTCGCTTCCTCCTGGTCGTACCGTGTTCCCGCACTCAGGACCTGAACATTGCTGACGACAACGCGCGCCATCGTATCGTTCCTGTTGTCGCCTTCGATGATGGTGAGGACGTCCACACGGGTGCCGGGCACGACGAATCCCGCCACACCGATGACTTCATTGACCTTCACCGACATCGCGCGCATCCCCGGTGTGATGGTCGGAGGAAGACCGGCGCCGGCCTCCTTCGGGGCAAGTTTGGATTCGGTGAGCGGCTCATTTTCGACAATCGGGACGATCAGCCCACGATCCACGACGTCCTCAACACTGGAAAACCCGTGCTGCAGCGGCGTCCTCGCGGGCCAGTCCACCAGCTTCACCGACTCAGCGGTGATCAGCGTGCCGACCGGCATCGCCGCGGCCGCGACCACGGCGTGCTGGGTCGCGATCTCGACCCGCCGCTCCGGAATGCTCGCGATGGCGGCGTACACGCCGTAGCTGGCGATCGCTGCCGCACCAACCGCAATGACGAGGACGAGTAGCGTTCTTCTTTGACGATTCATCTGATGACCTCACTGCAATCAGGGACACTCTCCGGCGGACGCCTCCGTCCGCATGATGGACGATGCGCTCAACGTCACTGTGCCCCAGCTGCCGCCGAAGTAACTGGCGATGCCGCTGAGAAAGGTGACTGGATGCGGGTACGACACGTCGACGTCGATCGTCCATGCACAGCTCGCTCCGACCGGCAGCGCCACAGGGGCACCAACACTTGCGGTGGCAAGGGACGAATCCAAACCGGCTGCGTCAAGATATTGGTCCACCCTCGTAATCGCATCGTCTGGCTCATAGGTCGGCAGGACCGCAATACGCGCGCCTTCCCGCGCCGCGTTCGTGACGACCTCGTACTGCTGAAACATGAACCCGAATTCGATGATCCCGAGCACCACGAGCAGCAGGAGTGGAAACGTCAGCGCGAATTCGATCACCTCGGCGCCCTGCTCATCGCGCCACGCGCCCGTTCGCAGCCGTCGTTTCAGGGGCGAAGAAACCATGCCGCCTCCGCCTGCGCCGATGAATAGCGCCATATCGTCACCACCAAGCCAGCGAGTATCGGAACTGCATAGGCGAGGCGAGGGCCGCGACTCCCCGCCAGTGATACCTCGGGCAGCGGTCGAAACCCGGCGACTCGCCAATGCATCAGCAAGAGAGAAATGTTCGAGAGAGCTTTCCTCAGGTATCCGTGAGACAGGCCGATGACGACTGCGAGCCCCCCCCCGATGATTCCCGTGTAGAGCGCCGTCCATACAACAGCCGCGGGACCAACCCATGCGCCAATGGCCGCGAGCAGCTTGACGTCGCCCCCTCCCAGCCCTCCGAGGGCGAACGGGATGAAGAACACAGCCGCCCCTGCCAGCCAGCCGGCAACGGAAACAAGAAGGCCCTCCCCGCGGCCAACCACCGCGTAGAAGAAGAATGCGGCCAGGGCAGCCAGAAGTGTCAGCACATTGGGAATCTTTCGCGTCCGGAGATCCGTGACGCATGCCACCGCGGCGATGCCTAGCGCGACTATGTAAGGTGTTTCCATAAATCCTCAGGGTGCGGGGTCATTCGGAATCCATGCGTTGTAGACAGCTGTTCCCCAGTCGCTGAACACCACACCGATTCGGTCCTGTATCGCGGGTAAGAACGCGATCCCGGCGATCCCGATAATCGCCGCCAGCAACCCATACTCGACCAGGTCCTGGCCGATGTCGTTTCGTATCAGGCGACGGATGATATCGGGCATGAATCTCCAAAGCTTCTCTTTACAAAATTGGTGGGGCGGACTGTTGTCCGCCCCACCCAGGAACCTGCTAACAGGTGATGGCGGCGCAGAGGCCGTCGAAGTACCCCTGGACCTTGGGACCAATCGTAAGGATGGTGGCAACCGCGCCCACCGTGATGATCCCCACCAGCAGCCCGTACTCGATCAGGTCCTGACCCGAGTCCTGAGCGACGAACCGAACCAACAGTGCCCTCATGAAACATCTCCTCCTGAAACAAGTTCCGCACCCGGCCGCTCGTCGACTCGGGCTCCGGCGCCCACTTGAGCAACGAGGCTGCCACGCCTCACGCGGATGACGAGCGACGCTTAGCCGATGCAAGCGAAGCACTTAGTGCCTGCGGCGGCGTGCGCGTTCTTGTCCCTCAGACTCAGGAGTCTGCGTTCTTGTGGACTTTTCTCTGGTCGACTTCGGTGAGCCGGCGGGGGCGAGTCTGCGCCGGACGTGAGCAATCCGGCTGGTGAGGAGCGATGGTGAGGACGTCGCCCGGAACGACGCCCGATTCGGCAAGGGTCCCGGCCGGCAGTTCGATGACCGCGTACGCACCCCAGGCGGCCGCACATCGCCACGGCGGAACGGCGGCGCGTATTTTCAGCACGCGACCGTCCCGCGCGACGAAGGCGACGTCAATCGGATAGCGCATGCCCCATGTGTGAATGGCGTTCGTGGGCGCAATCACCATCGCCTCTCCACGTTCGAACGTGTCGGTACGGAGAAGCCCGGTGCGGCGGGTGCGTGAGTCGAAGGCCCCGCGGAGTCGCGAGGCGATGGTGTGGCCCGTCCGTGTATTGGTCAACCGGTGCCGCCCACCGGGTTCGCGAACGAGTGGTTCCAGGAACGTCAAAGGCCGAGCGCTCACCCTGCCGTTGAGGTGCACAACTCGCGCCGCTCAGCCACTTGGGGCTCGACGTCTAACGAATCAGGAAAGTGTTTGCAGAAGGGCGCGCCACCGCGGCAGGGCATCATCCGTGATCGACGCGCCGCAGATCCACGTGGATTCGTCCCGCTCGAGGGTCCAGACAAGCTTTGCTGTCACAGACTGACCGATCGATACAAAATTGAGTACGACGTCTGGCGGCAACGCCCCGTCCCTGCTTACGCCAACCTCGAAGCCGACACCCCGCTCGCTGACATCCAGCACGCGCCCGGGCTTGTCCACCACGCGTATCGCCACCGGGATCACAAGGCGCCTCCGCGGTGCTGCTCGTCTCGCCGAATTCGCCGCCCCTTGCCCTTTTGCCTCCTCAAGCATCCGTGCGATCAGACTCAGAAGGGCCTCGGGAGAGATCGGCTTCACCACGTAATCGGCTCCCAGACGCCTCGCTTCCGCTTCGAGAGTCGAATCAGTGTGTTCCATGACGACGACAGTCGGAATCGACTTTGGCGCCATGGCGAGTACATGCAGCCCGTTCTGCATGCCGACACGAACATCAGTAATCAGGAGATCAGGGTCGGCATCCGTCATGGCCTGCATGGCGGAGGGTACATTTCCAACCGTCACCGCCTTATAACCGGCGCCCGCAAGAAGTATCGCGAGCCTTTCGCGGGTTGCCGAATCGTCATCGACGACGAGGATCTTGGACATCTTTTCGACGGTCTCAGAGGGAGGGGTACGAATCATCCTGGAGGCGGGACAACCTGTCAACCCAAGAATCCCGGCTCGATCCGGTGCAGGTTCTGACCCCAGCCAGAAGAATTATCGGGCCGTGGCCTCTTGAGCAATACCCGTCGGTCCTCTAAGTTCCTGAGCGCCTGCCAGATACAGCCCCCGTGCCACGCAGCCGAGCCGGCGGCGCTCTGCTTGCTCAAACCAGGGCAACCGCGGCGACACGACGTCGCCGTCAGGAGGCAAAGAGCGCGCATGCGCATACTGATTACCGGCGGCGCGGGCTTCATCGGCTCGCACCTTGCCGAAACGCTGCTGGACCAGGGGCACGACGTCGCCGTCCTGGACGATTTTTCGACCGGCCAGTTCCAGAACATCCGGCATCTGGAGCCGCATCGGCATTTCACGTGGGTGCTGGGCTCGGTGAGGGACGAGCGCGTGGTCGGTCCCCTGGTGCGACGCGCCGATGTGGTCTTCCATCTGGCCGCGGCGGTCGGTGTCAGGCTGGTCGTCGACGCGCCTATTCACACTATCGACACAAATGTGGGCGGCAGCGAGACGGTGCTCCGGCATGCGAAAGCGTCCGGAGCCCTCGTGGTGATCGCCTCCACTTCAGAGGTGTACGGAAAAGGGATTCAGCTCCCGTTCCGGGAAGACGCCGACCTTGTGCTGGGCCCGCCCCATAAATGCCGCTGGGGGTACGCGGCCAGCAAGCTCATAGACGAATTCCTCGCGCTGGCGTACTGGAAGGAGCACCGCCTTCCCACGATCGTCGTGCGGTTCTTCAACACCGTTGGACCGCGGCAGAACAGCCGCTATGGAATGGTCTTGCCGAATTTCGTCCGCCAGGCGCTGGCGAACGAGCCGATCACGATTCACGGCGATGGCTCCCAGACTCGCAGCTTCACCTGGGTGGGCGACGTCGTCGGAGCGCTGACGTCGCTCATGGCCGAGCGGCAGGCATTCGGGCAGGTGTTCAACGTCGGAAACAATCACGAAGTCGCGATCCGCGATCTCGCACAGATGGTGAAAACCATCGCGCGCAGCAGCTCCGACCTGCACTTCGTACCCTATTCGAAGGTGTGGGACGCCCACTTCGAGGACATGCCGCGCCGGGTCCCTGATATCACGAAGATCCGGGCCCTGGTGGGATTCGAGCCCAGAGTTCAGCTGCCTGACATTATCAAGAGAACGCTCGCATATTGGCGGCGCGCCGACGGGGAGCCGGCTGTTGCCGCATCGCGTCAGGTGCGGTCGCTCGGAACACCCGAGTACGCAGCCACTGGAGCCGCGCTGTGAAGCGGGGCGTTTGCATGGCCTGCGTCTCGATGGTCTGCCTCGCGGGTGCAGCATCCGCGTTCGCTCAGAGCGGACCGTTTCTCGAAACGGCCGCGGAAGCGTCTCCCGTGCGCATCGGCGACACAGACACGCTCTGGCAAGTCGCACATGCCGCGGGCGGGGTGCAGCAGGACGGCCGGTACGGCTGGGTTGTCTCGGCAGACCGGCATCGACGGAATCGCGTGGTGAACTGGTCGTTCGGGGCGCAGGGATTCCGCCGCGCAGGCGCCTGGACGGTGAGCGGATCGGCGGCCTTCGTCGACAGGCCTGATTTCCTGTTTCGCCGGTCGCTCGAAGGAGAGGTGTCGCGCACGTTGTTTGGTTCGGTAGTCCTTCACGGCGGGTATCGCCACCTCGAATTCCCCAGCACCACCGTGCGCATCCTGCAGCCTTCCCTCTCCTGGTATCTCCCGCGCGGCGAGATTCAGGGCCGTGGATTTCTTGTTCGCAACGACGGTACGGGTACCCGTTCCTCGACCATCCTGGTCCGCAGCTCGATCGATGCGTCCCCGCGCGTGCGCCTCGGCGGTGGGGCAGCGATCGGGGACCGGATCTTCGATGTCGCCACCTTTGCCGACGTCGAGGCGAGGTCGTGGATCGCGTTCGGATCGATTCGCGTCGCGATGACTCCTCAATGGCACATGGAGCTCGGGATTGGTGGCGCCCACGAGGACCCGTTGTTTTCGCAGCGCACCCTCTCGCTCCGGCTCAGGAGGACCTTCTAATGGGCCCGCTGCTTGACGCGCTGCTGCTGACAGCTGTCCTCGGCTGGGTCTGCCTTGCAACGGCAGCACTCCTCGATCGTGCGCGGCACGACCGCCGCGTCAGCCGAATGATCGCCGTGCGGAATCGTTTGCGGGTCGCGGAAGACGGCGAGCTCGAGCGCATCGCGGGGCGGCTGTCGCTTGCCGATGTCGGCGACCTCGTCTCCGACGACGATCTGCCTGGGCCGATTGCCGAACGCGTGGCGCAGGCGCTGCTCGCCGGGAAGAATCAGACGCGCATCGTCGAGATGGCGAAAGGCCGAACGACGACACATGTATTGACGCGAATCAGGGCCGCTCAGATCCTCGTGGCCGCAAGGGCCGGTACCGCCCATTTCGTCCTGGATGGCATGCTGCGCTCCACCCACCGCCAGCTGGCGACCGGCGCACTCCGCATGCTGGTGCGGTTGAACGACCGCCGGTCTGCACGGCTGCTCATCCGCGCCCTGGCTGACGGCGTGTTCGCGCGCTCGCGTATCGCGGCAGCGTTTCATGCGATGTCAGTCGAGCGCGTCGACATGCTGGGTACGCTCTTACGGTCGGACGAAGCGATCGTCCGGTACTGGGGCGCGCGTCTGGCGCTGTTTCTCGGCGCCACGCAGTGGGCAGACACGATGCGGGGGCTCGTGAACGATCACAACCCGCTCGTCCGGCGCGCCGCCGTGGAAGTGATCGGCGCGCTCGGTGAAGAGCGAGATGTCAAGGTCGTCATCGAGCTGTTCGACGATCCCGCTCCCGCCGTCCGCGCGCATGCCGTCCGCGCATCGGCTGCGTTCTCATCGCCGGGACTCGTCGCCGCCTGGCGCCGCCTGCGGCATGACGAGGCGGCGGTCGTGCGGCTGGCGGCGTCGGATCTTCTGGCCACGCAACCCGCGCATCAACATCATGTTGCGCCGCTTCCGGCATAACCAATGATGACCAGCACCGTACTTGCAGCGTTCGCGTGGTGGGCCTTCCTCATCTGCGCCGTCTACCTTGTGGCACTCACGGTGTTGCTGCTTGCGATGCTGGTGGTTGCCGTCCGGGAGAACCGGTTACGCGCCGATGAGGCCCGGCTTGACGATTTCGCGACGGTTCGGCACTCACCGTTCACCATTCCGGTGAGCATCATCGCTCCTGCCTACAACGAGGAGGCCTGCATTTCCGCATCGATCTCGTCGCTGCTGGCGCTTGACTATCCGGAGTACGAAGTCATTGTAGTCAACGACGGCTCGCGCGACGGCACGTTCCAGGAGTTGAGACGTCGCTTCGAACTCGAGCCGGTCGAGGTCTACCCCGCGGACTCGCTGCCGACGTCTGAGATTCGGCAGGTGTATCGCAGCCGCCAGCATCCCCGTCTCACGGTCGTCGACAAAGACAACGGGGGCAAGGCTGATGCACTGAACTGCGGGGTCAATCTGGCGCGCTTCCGGTATGTCTGCTGTGTCGACGCGGACACCGTCTATTACCCGCATGCGCTGCTGTCCGGGATGCGTCACATCGTGCAGGATCCCCAGCACGTGGTCGGCGTGACGAGCCAGATCGCCCTCAGCCGCCATCCCGAGCGGACGCCACGCACAGAGAGGCTTCGAATCGATCGCCACCCGATGCTCGTGTTCCAGACGTTCGACTATCTCAGGGCCTTTGCCGCTGCGCGGCTCGCCTGGAGCCGGTGGAACTACATGCTGTGCTCCGTCGGCGCATTTGCGATCTGGCGGCGCGACATCGTCTCTGAACTCGGCGGATTCTCCACGTCCTTCACCTGCGAAGACATCGAGTTCACCTTCCGCGTGCATGAACACTTTCGGTCCACTGGGACACCGTACGCCGTCCTCTCTCTGACGGACATCGTCGGTGTGACCGAGGGCCCTCAGAGCGTCGGGAGCCTCGTCAGCCAGCGCGCCCGCTGGCAGCGGGTGATCGCGGAAACCGTCTGGCGGTACCGACGGATGTTCTGGAATCCGACGTACGGCGCCGTCGGATTCGCGGGGATGACCTATTACGTAGTGGCTGAAGTCCTCGCTCCGCTGTTCCAGATCCTGGCGATCGTCGCGGTGCCGGCCGGCGCTGTCGCCGGCGTCATCGCGTGGCCGGACTTCTGGCGTGTTCTCGCGACCGTGGCGATTGTCAATGGCATGTTCACCATCGCCGCAATGCTGTTGCAGCAGCGGGCATTCAAAACATTTTCCGCCGCGGACCTCCGGTACATGATCGCGCTCGGTCCGCTGGAGCTGCTTCTGTACCGCCCCTTCATCATGTTCGCCCAGGTGAAGGGCACGATCGACTTTCTCTTGCGGGATCGGCGGTGGAACAAGTTCGAGCGGAACCCCAGAGGCGGGGTGTTCTCGCCGGTGTCAGCCTCACGCGGCCTCGGTCTCCTTGAACAAAGGAGTCTTCCAGAAAATGCTCTGCCTCTCCAATGACATTACTACCGGCGCGTGAGAACGGACATGCGATGCAAGTTCTTCATTCAACAAACGTTACATCAGCCAGCACCGGGAATGACTGGATGGGCAGGGACTTGCACAGTCACAAGGCGCGTGAGGCTGATGTGCCCACGCGTTCTTGCCCTCTGGCCCGGGGCCGGGGGCGAAATGGAGACACGGGAGTCAGACGAATGAATCGCTGGTATTTCGTGCAGGCAGTGCTGGTCGTCGGCGGTCTGAGCGGCGTCGCGTGCGACACATCGTATTCGAGCTCGAACCCCGGTCCCCTTCTGCCCACTCCGCTCGTCGCGGAGGTGGGCGGCATGTGGAACGGCTCGACGACCCTTTCGAAAGTGGCCGAGGGCGAGTGCGTCGGCGCGATGCTGCTGCCATTGCTGGGCAGCGTCAGCGCCAATACGATTGCGATTGAGCAAACGGGAACCACCCTCACCGCAAAACTGACATCGGCGGACACCGGCCTGGCCTGCGCTTACCGGGGGACGATTTCCCTGAACAACGTGGTCCTCGAGTCCTCCTCGTGCAGCGCGAATCCGGTCAATCAGGTCGTTCAGTGCCCGAATGGCAGCGTGCGGCAATTGGAATTGATCGGTTCGAGCGTCACCGCGACTGTCGCAGGTGGAATCATGACCGGAACGGTGGCGGATACATTCAACGTACGCGATGCCGACGAGAAGCCGGTCGCCGGCCTCGTGGTTAACCAGAGTCTGACGACGACGCGACGCTGACCGATGCGCGTCGACGTGTGTGCAGCCCCTGCTGCCGGAGGTGCAAGATGCCGTTGCTGAAATCGACATCCCTTGTCTGCTGCTTCCTGGTCACCAGTGCCATGCCCGCGCTGGCTCAAGAGCCGCGGCCTGCGTCAGCGCCTGCCGAACGTGGCTATTTGATCGGCGGCGGGGGCGCGTCATTCGGTCCGCAGACTGCATCGACCTTCGGCGTCGAGATCGGCGAGAAGATGGGCCCCGTCCTTCAGGCCTACGTCGCGTTCTCCTACTTCGACGACCTGATGCCCGATGAGGCTCGGAGCAACCTGGTTCTCGCCGCTCAACGCCTCGAGGCTCTGACCTTGACGCCGTGGGACTTTCACGGCCGGGATCGCGGTCGAGCGTTCACCGCGGGGGCTAAAGTCGCCCTGCCCGGAACGGTGCGGCCTTACGTTGGCGGCGGGGTCGGTGCCCTGAACCTGAAGAGAGTCGTCACCGAGCGGTACCTGGGGAATGTGACCGAGAGTTTTCGAGCGCAGTTCGGAACGACCGGAGATGTGCTGGACAGCAGCCAGGCCTCAACGACGAAGCCCATGGTCGAAGCTGCGGCGGGAGTCGGACTCATCGCCGGACGTGCGTACCTCGACGTCGGATATCGCTACCGCCGGGCGTTTCATGCCTTCGAAGGGACGTTCGATTTCTCTCAGTTCACGGTGAGCGCCGGCATCGCCTTCTGATGGAGCAGACAAAAGTCTTCCTGTCGGCCGACAAGGACCGCCGAGGAGTCTTCGGTCATGCGTCAGGCAATCACATCGACAAAGATCGATGCGCCGCGACCGCGTCCTTGATGTACGATCCGCGTTCGTCGGCATTCCATTGGACAGCGACGTGACGGGTTCGATGTCCACTGTGATGTCCCGCAGTTCGCCGTGAACGCCGGTACGGCGTCTCGCGCGTGATGTTGCAACGGCCCAGATTTCTCCGATGGATGTGTCGAAGGCAGTAGAAGAAGGACCCTCAGGGTTCGGATCGTTCGAACTCTATCCCAGGCTACGGGAAATACGCAGGGGGTCAACGCGCATCCGGTTGCAGCAGCAGCCCTTCGACATACTGTGCATGATGCTCGACCGCCCCGGGGAGCTCCTGGCACGGGACGACATCCGCCTGAAGCTCTGGCCTGAGGGAACGTTTGTGGACTTCGAGCACAGTCTGAACGCGGCGATCAAGCGGCTGCGCTCCGCGCTTGGGGATAGCGCGCACAACCCCCGATTCATCGAGACGCTTTCCCGTCGTGGATACCGGTTCATCGGCGCGCTCGCCGACGAGCAGAAGGGTCCGCCAACGCTCCCTTCATGCGCTCGGCTGGCCGTACTGCCGTTCTCCAACCTCAGCCCGGATCCAGCTCAGGATGTGTTCTGTGATGGCCTGACCGAGGACGTCATTACACAGATCGGCCAGCGCTTCCGCGGCCGGGTTGACGTCGTTGCACGACGATCGATCATGGCGTTCAAGGGCAGCACCGATCGCGTGAGTCAGATCGGCGAACACCTGCAGACCGACTACCTGCTGGAAGGAAGCGTCCGGCGGGATGACGAGCGTCTGCGCATGACCGCACGCCTGGTCGATGCATTAACCGAAACACACCTCTGGGCCGAGGCATACGAGCGGCCGCTAACGGATCCCCTTTCCGCCCAGTACGAGACTGCGTCTCTCATCGCGGCATCGCTGCTGCTCGAGGCCGCGACGTGGCTGACCGTCCCGGCACCGAGAGCGATGGGGCAGGTGCGCGCACAGCGTAGCCTTGAGAGATTTGAAACGGGGATGCTCCGCATCGATCCCCATGGAGGGGCGACCCGGTTGCAACAGCTTGCGCCTACTCGCGTGGATTTTGTCGACCACAGTGCACGGAGGCAGAACCGTTGACGCGGTGCAGGTCCGGCCGAAGGGGGCCAGGGGTTACGGTGCGAATCGCTGTCCGGCCACCGAGGCCACGCGTGCACGCTCATCAGACGACAGCTCAGAAACACTGAATATGTCGGGACTCTTGCCGAGAGCATCAGAGTCTTCCATGACGGCCGACGCGGTGAACACGTGTCCGCAGCGGTCGCATTGGAACCAATCTTCGGCGTCGTTGCGCATGATTCGAGGCAATGGTTCCACATGCTGGCTGTCGCAGGTGACACAGTGCGGGATCCAGGGCGTTTGCATGGGGCGTCCAATTTCAAGCCACGTGCCAGCCGTGTTTCGCATTCGTGACGAAGTGCTCCCACCGCCTCCCCCCTGATGAAGAACTCCAGTCATGGCGTACACGATCCTGGTTGTAGACGACGATCCAACGACCCGCCAGGCCCTCGCGATGCTGGTTGCGGAGGCGGGGTACGAGGTCCTCACGTCCGGCGATGTGCCATCCGCCCTTCACGTGCTGGAGGACAGCCGGCCGGATCTCTTGATCACCGACGTCCGGCTTGCCAACCACAATGGCCTCCAGCTCATCGCGATGGCACCCAGACCCATTCCGACGATTGTGCTCACGGGCTTCGCCGATCCCAGTATCGAAGCCGACGCACGACGGTTGGGGGCGGAATATCGGACCAAGCCGGTTGAGCCGAGTGCCCTGCGCGACCTCATCGCGCGGATGCTCGCACCGGCTGAACCCTTCAAGGCCCTGACAGGGAGACGCGGCGCCGGCCGCCGCCGTCTGCCAAACTCAGCGTCGGTACGCGTCGGCCAGCATCTCGGACGCGTCGTCGAGGTAAGCGCCGGAGGCATGCGCATCGAAGTGCATTGCGCTGAGGAGGCGGACCTACCGGACACCCTCGTGCTCCACATCGCTGCGTCAGGCATCAGTGTCCCGATCGCCATCGTATGGAAACAGCGGCGGGCCGATCGTACCTGGCTGTGCGGTGCGGCGATTACTCACCAGGCGGAGGCGAAGTGGCGCGCCTTTCTGGCCACACTCTAATCAGCGCGCACTGAGCGACACTACCCTCGGCGATGTTTCCTTCGCGCACCGTGAGCCGCTTCTCCACACGCAGCGGCTTCGATGTCGGCTTTTAGCATCCGATTCTGTTTTGTCAGCGCGCGCAGATGCCGCAGCAGATCGGCAGTACGTTTTCGGCTGAGCGGACCGTCGTGCAAGTCGCCGCCGCGACGCTTCGCCATGACCTGGAACCTCAGCAACATTACCGGTTCGTCAGGCAGCGGGCAAACGGAAAAAGAGCAAAGGGCGACACGATAAATGTCGCTGACAAAAGTCTGCTCTATGAGGCAGACAACAAACGCACCGGACTTCACTCGTTGACGAGATCGAGCAGCCCACAAGCGCGCCACTGAGGTAACATTCGCATTAACATTTCCTCTGCAGTCGCGCAGCGCCTTGATGCCGGTGTCGTAGGCGTTCTCCACAAGATGTCACGCGTCGTAATCATGGATCAGAGTTTCGGCACTCGACTTCGGCTCCAGCGTGAACAACAGCAGGTCAGCCTCTCAGCGGTTGCGGCAAAGACGAAGATCAAGCTCTCCTTGCTCGAAGGACTGGAGCGTGACGATGTGTCTGCCTGGCCGTTCGGCATCTTCCGTCGGGCGCACATCCGTGCCTACGCGGAAGCAGTCGGCCTAGAGTCTGATGCGGCGGTCCATGAGTTCTTGGCGCTCTATCCTGATCCCGTCGAAGTACTGCCCGCAGGGACTACCGTCTGGCCTGATCCCAAAGAGGAGTTGACGCGTCCGCAGGTTGATTCCGGATTTCGGCGTCTTGTGACCTCGGTAATGACCGCGGTTCCCACGTTTCTTCAGCGTGTGGACCGCAGCGCTCCCCTTCTTCCCGTTCTTGTTCTTGAGAAGGAACCGGCGCCTGAACCTGCCAAGCCTGCAGGCACCGAGCTCGCCTCGCAGCGCACCGCCACGGTTGAGCGCGAGCGTCCTGGTGATGTTCCAGTGCTCCCGCGAGTGGACCTGCTCGCGGTGGCGCAGTTCTGTAACCGGGTCGGACGTGCGCAATGTATGGATGAGGTTGCTGCGGTCCTTCGAGACGCCTCCATGTGCCTTGACGCCATCGGTCTCATCGTATGGTGCTGGGACGGCGATACAACCGCCCTGAAACCTCTCTTGGCGTACGGATACTCCGATGCCACTCTCGCGCGATTTGGATCGATTCCTCAAGACGAACAGAATGCCGTCGCCGCCGCATTTCGCTCGGCAGAACCATGCGTCGTCACAGGTTCGGACGGTCGCACTGGCGCGCTCGTCGTCCCGTCCATCGCATCGGGCAAGTGTCTCGGCGCTCTTGCTCTGGAATTTCAGGACAACAAGGAACAATGCCAGCGGGTGCATGCAGCCGCGACCATCCTGGCCGCGCAGCTGGTGCCGTGGCTCAGATGGCGACCGGTGGCCGACGCGTTGACCGCGTGAGGAGCTTCGCGTTACGGCGGGGCTTTTAGGCATTCGACGCTTTTGAGTCGGCCGTGTTCTATTTCGATGCCCACCCTCCCGGAGCTTGGATGACCCGAAACCGTATCCATCGGTGTGGCAACAACTTCTCGGCGCTGGCTCCGCGGCATCCCAATTGCCGTAGTGCGCGCATCCGGCACGCGGATGACCATCCTAACTATTGTTGGACGTCGACCTCAGATGCCGCCGAATCGTGCGCGCATCGCCACGGCGCACCTCCAGGCTGCAATTGCGCATCTCAACAATGAGGCACAGCGCCGCGTACTGAACGCCCTGCCAGGAAACGCGGGCGGTGCCGACGAGCTGCGATTGATTGTCCGGGCGTTGTGTGACGTTGTGGATGCACTTCAGCCGTCGCGCTCCGAGGCGCGGCGAGACACCGCCTGAATTAGATACTACCTGGGAACATGCTTATCCGTTGGTGCTCGGTTGTTGCCGGTTGGGCCGAATATTGTTCGTTACGTATGACTCATCTCTTCAACTGCATATGACTCAGAAGCTGTCGATGTCGCCTGCGAACCCACCACTCATCGTTGGAGAGAGCCCCGCGATACAGACTCTTCGCAATGACATCGCGCGGGCCGCCCGTTCGAAAGCCAAGGTGCTCATCCTCGGGGAGACGGGCGTTGGAAAGGAAGTCGTCGCGCGATGTATCCATGCGGGAAGCGACCGGCGCAATCAGTCGTGGGTCGCGGTGAACTGCAACGGTATTCCAGAGACGCTGCTCGAGTCCGAATTGTTTGGGCACGTGCGTGGAAGTTTTACGGGGGCATTTCGCGACAAGATTGGCCTCGTCCAGCAGGCGAACCACGGAACGCTCTTTCTCGACGAAGTCGGCGAAATGAGCCAGCGAATGCAGGCGGTGCTGCTGCGGTTCATGGAGACCGGCGAGGTGCAGCAAGTGGGCGCCCACTCTGCCGCGACCTATGCCGCCGTGCGGTTGATTGCCGCCACGAACCGCGAACTATATGCGCAGGTTGCGGCTGGCGCCTTCCGTGCAGATCTGTACTACCGCCTCAACGTCATTCTCATCCGCGTGCCGCCACTCCGCGACCGCGGCGACGATGTGCTGCTGCTGCTGCTGCTGCTGCTGCACTATGCTCAATCAGGCCGCCCAGCTGCACGGCCTGCATTGTCCCGGGCTATCGCCCGATGCGGTCGCATCGCGTATGGCGTATCCGTGGCCAGGTAACGTCCGAGAATTGAAGAACGTCGCTGAGCGCCTCGTGTTGAAGGAATCGAACGCATTGACAACAGCAGACGTCCCGACCGAAATCCGCCGCGGGCCCGCCCGCTTCGCCGCCGGTCACACGTACCAACCGGAGGCGCCGCCGATCGCTTCACCAGCCAGCAACGTCGTAACGGAGCGCATGGAGCAAGCCTGGCAGCGCATACGAGCCGGTGAGGATTTTTGGACGGTGGTGCAACCGGCCTTCAAGGCGCGGGAGTTCACACGAAGCGATCTTGTCTCGTTGATCGATCGCGGACTGCACGAGGCGGGCGGGAGCTATCGCGAGCTCTTGAAAGTGTTTCATCTTCCATCGGAGGAGTGCAAGCGCTTCCACTCCTTTCTCTATCAACAGCAGTGCAACCTTCCTGTCTCACAATACCGACAACAGCGTCGGCCCAGGGCGTCCGACGAATCGAAGGGCGATCAGAAGGCCTCATGAAGATCCTAAGACTGATGGGCGCAGCGACCCCTGTTCTCGTGCCAACGGTCCGCCATCGCCACCTAACCCGCGGTCATGATTGTCTGAGGGGGTGAGTCTGCGGGTCTCCATTGCCGCAGGGCGGCAACGGCCTGCTCGACGGTAGCCACCAACGGAAGTCGTAGCAGCAGGTCGACGCCGGGATGTCTGTCGGAAGAGACCTGCAGCCACCAGGCGTCTCCATCTCGGTGCACACCGACGACAAGCGCTTTCCACGGTCGATCGTCCTCAAAGACGCGTTCGTCGAGAGCGGCGATCACCCGGTCGAGGCGGTGGCTGACACGCGAATCTGCGGGAAGAACCATGTCGTCCAGCGTTTGTTTTTCAACCCTCATGCCGACGCCGCGTCACGTCTCGACGTTCCGTAAATGCTTGTTCCTATTGAGATCAGGCATCTTCCGACGACATCTGAATGTCAGAAGTCACACGTTCGGGAGTTATCAGGCTCTCAGGAGTCCGACTGTTGTCCGGCGGTTGTCGTGATTTCTGAATTCCGCCACAACGTCGTTCGTAGTCTAAAGTGCAGTCAGGAGGCACAGCAGTCCGGCGATGAGAGGTTGCACTCGACGCGAGAGGCCGGTCAGCGAGATCGCTTCCGAGGCAACGCCGGATTCGGCACGGTTGGTCGCGCCCGAGGTTGTCCGATCCGTCGATGCCCGGAGTGCGGCCGCCGCGTCTCGGAACTCCCGAGCGGCTTCCGCCACCTGACTCGAAATACTCTGCTCGAATGCGTCGAGTCTCGTCTGCGGTGCACGAGGGAATCGTGCGCGGCGCGCGTGCGTCGGCATAAGCGGATTTCATGAGCCCATAGACGCCGAGCAGCGGCAATGCCGACAAGTAGTGGCGGCACTCGCCGGCTCGAAGCGCGGCAACGACGCGCCGATGTGGCCCACAAGAGCTCGCGGGTGCGGTAGCGCGCCTTCCGCAGGATCGCTTTCAGCTTCGCAAACGCGTGCTCGATCGGATTCAGATCCGGACTGTATTTCGGGAATACCAGAGACTCGCGCCGGCGCTCTCAATCGCACGGCGAACCGCCGGACTCTTGTGACACGACAGATTGTCCAGGATGACGATATCGCCAGGCGCCAGCGTCGGGACCAGGATCTGCTCGATGTAGGCGAGGAAGCTGGGTCCGGCGAGGGATCCATCAAAGACGGCGGGCGCGGTGAGGCCCGCCGTCACGCCCAGAGCGACCAGACACGTCGTGGTGCGCCAGCGTCCGTCGGACGCGTGGTCGGTCACCCGCGCGCCGTAGCGCCGCACGAGATCGGTCCGCACCCCGCTTTCATCTAAATTTAGGAAATACCAGGCGTGTGGGATCGAGCGTCGGCGCGGCCGCCTGCCACACCGTGCGGGCGAGCGCCACGTCAGCGCGATCGTGTTCGGACGCGCGTACCGTTCTTCTTAAACCGGAAGCCGAGCTGCTTGATTGGTCCGGCTGAGCGTGGGAAGACTGGCCGGGGTCCGCAGCGCCTCCTGCAATTCGGCCAGCGTGCGATCCGGCTGCTTGCGGATCAACGCTTCCAGCTGCGCGAGTTGGGCGTGGAGGATCGGCGTGCGCCAGGGCGTTTGCTTGCGCGGCGCGATCTCACCCGTCTCGCGGCGCCGCTGCTTCAACCGATCGACCCACCCCCGACTGACGGAGTACTTCTCAGCGAGCTCGTCGGACGCGAGGCCGGCATCCGCGTCGCGCAGCACCCGCAGTCGGAGATCCATGGAGTACGCGGCCATCGGCACCTCCTGCGCGCCAGGAGTACCGCGACCGCGCACTAACCTTAGGTACGAGCACAATCCGCTTTAGGGGCCGCCTTCTACGGCGAGCACGATCCGGTAGGGGACCGGAGAGGCGGCCCTGACTGCTGGTGTGAACGTGAATTGCTTTGCGCGGCTGAGCAACATCGCGTCGTTCATGGTCCGTGAAGGTGCCAGCAGCCGCACCCGTTCGACGATGCCCGTAGCTGATACCCACAGTTCAATGAGGCTCCTGCTCGACAGGCCGAGTCCGGTGGCTCGCGGAGGCACGAACCCGCGCGACAGCAACTGTGGAGGCACGACGTCGACGTCGTCCTGCGAATAGGTACGGCCCTCGTCAGCTCGTACCGGCGAAGCCGCCGGCTCCGCCAGCTGACCCGCACTCGAAAGGGCGTCATCGACGTCACCAATCGTAGGGCCTGACGGCACCACGGCATGCTGCTGGATCGCGAGTGTGGGCGTGGGTGTCACCGAGCTGTGGCCTTCGGTTACGACGGACTGCGGCCGGGCTGTGGTGCGAGTTTCTGGAAGCCGGACGGGCGCCACGGGGCCTTCTCCCTGCGGCGGAAGGAGGATGTCGGGGCCCGTGGGCACTGCGGTGGCGGCAGCTGCCTCTGCGGGGGTGCTGGGTGAGGGCCGACGGTGCATCCACCAGTTGTAGCTCACAAGGCTTACAACGGCGACGATCGCCAGACCTGCGGCAACAATCCACGCCAGCGGGCGATGCCGCGGTGTCAGCCCGGACTCGTCTTCCGCCACCGATGGAAGGTCGGGCGTACGGGGAAGTGCTTGTTCAGAGCCTGTCTCCAGAGACAGGAAAGGAACCCGGGAGGTGGGCGGCCAGGCGAAATCTTCCCGCATTGCCGAACGGCTGAGCAACGAGCGTACCACGCTGTTCTTCCGCTGGGCGTGCGTAGCGCGCCGCGGAACGCACGGTAAGTGCTTCCCCAGGCAGACATCTGACTGGCTGTGCTCGACTTGAACTTCGGGTGGCGCTAGCGACCAAAGCGGAACCGCAACAGCCACCAGCGCCCACCGCTGCTCCCCGCGCAGACTCCAGCGGCGCTGATCGTCTCGCGGCGGACGCCCGTCGTCTGCTGGATACGCGACAGCGTCCAGCCGAGACGGCCCAGTCCGAGGATTTGCTGCTGCTTCGTGTCGTCTGCGGTCGGGAACCTACTTGAGGGATTGGCTGGCATGCAATCTGCTCCATCGGCAGATGAGAACAGACAACCCTCATGGAGCCGTTCCTCAGCACCACCGTGTTCGTGGGCCCAGCATTCATCGCTGTAGCGGCCAGTCGGGCCATCCTCAGCCTCGTGCTGCGCGTGATAACAACAGCTGCGTTGAGCGAGGCAGACCCAGGAGCGTCCGCCGCGAGAGTGTGACGGCCACCAGGCTCCTCGTCATTCGTCCTTTACAGCATTCATCGTCACTGCACACTATTTCGGGGGTGCGCCCTGCGCGCCGATCGATCAAAAGAAGGCAACAGACGACACGGGGATGTGACGAGGACCTGCTGCACGCAATTTGTCATTAGGGCGTCACTTTCGTTACTTCACCCTCTCACCGCCGAGAGGATTGATCCACTGGTGCTGAGACACTTGACTGGCATTTGAGTTGCTAGCCAGCGATCACGAGGGAGGACACCTGATGGAGTTCGCTATTTACGTTGCAGGCGGAACCCTCGTCATCCTCGGGATCGTGCGACGGACGGCACGCGCGCCTCGAGCGCGCATCAATGTCACTCCGTTGAGCGACCAGTGGCTTGCCGAGCAGAGACTGACGCGACACAGCTGGTAGGTTGCGACGGTACGTGCGGACAGCATGCCGACCATCGGGAACCGCGAGCTACCAGCGTGAGAGCCATATGGGTCAGACCATCCTGATTGTTGAGGACGATCCGAGCACGTGCGAAGCCGAGGTCGGGTTACTGGCGGAGGCGGGCTATGACACGATCACCGCCAGCACTGTCCCATCAGCCCTCGAAATTCTGAAGACACGCCGCCCCGACCTGCTGCTCACGGACGTCCGGCTCGACGCCTACAACGGCCTGCAACTGATCGCAATGGCGCCAGAACCGATCCCCGCGATCGTGCTCACTGGGTATGACGATCCGAGTCTCAAGGCAGAAGCGCAGCGGATGGGCGCCGAGTACCTGGTCAAGCCCGTGACGCCGACCGTCCTGCGTGAGGTCGTTGCCCGCAAGTTGGCAAGTGCGGCGCAGGCTGGCGTCTTCCGTGAGGCCAGACGCGCGCCCCGGCGACGTGTTGTGATGCCCCTTTCGGTGCAGGCGGGCACCCATGTGGCACATCTGATCGATATCAGCGCCGGTGGATTACGCCTCGAAATACGTTGTGTGCCGGGCCAAGGGTTACCGCCATCCATATCGGTCCGGTTTGTTGCGTTCGACGTCTCTCTACGCGTCGCGGTCGTCTGGAAGCGGCGCCTCAACGACACCACGTGGATGTGCGGTGCCGCGATTGACCCAAGCGATAAGCCCCAGTGGCAACGGGTGCTCGCTACTGTCTGAACGGTGCCGCGTGCCGTCAGGTGGCGCCGGGACTACGACGGACCGGTCCAGGACGTCTTCGGTCCCATGTACACGGGTATCGATGATCGCCTGCGTAGGTTGCGATAGGGGGCGACGGGAAGGTTCGCGCGCTGCTGGTATAAGAACGCATGAAACCGCTTGTAGTCTGACGGGGGGAGGTGAAAGAGCCTGAGCATGTCGCGGTAGTGGCCGCATGTCTCCTGAAGCGCGCGATCGATTATGCTGACCAGTTCTGCTCGTGTCAGCTCCCGTGTCTTGAACGCTTCATGCACGACGGCCCAGAAATCTTCCCCGCTTTCAAGGCGCGCCCAAAGCTGCTGCGCCTGTTCGGTCATGCCGGTGTCCGCCATCATCGGCCGCGGCACCGAGTCCTCCGACGGCAGCGCACCGACAATGACGCCTGTGGCGCTGGTGCCACGGATTTCGAGTTGCAGGTCCTCGGGCATTAGGGGCCCCACTCGATCCTGCAGCACGAGCCGCTCTGCTACATTGCGCAACTCGCGGACGTTGCCCGGCCACGCGTACGTCAAGAGCAACCGGGCGGCGTCCTCGCTCAACGACGGCATCGGCAAATCATGAGCCCGAGCAGCGCACTGCAGGTAGTGTTCAAGGAGCAAGAGGACATCTTCGCCCCGCTCCCGCAGTGGGGGAACCTGGATCCGAATGAGATTGAGACGGTAATACAGGTCCTCGCGGAATGCGCCTGCGTCAATCTGGGCCCTCAGATCGCGGTTCGTGGCCGTGATCAGCCGCACATCCGTGCGGAGCGTGCCGGAATCCGACCCCACCCGCTGCACTTCCCCCGTTTCCGCAAATCGCAGCAGCATCGCCTGCATCCGCAGACTCATTTCCCCCAACTCGTCAAGGAAGAGTGTGCCTCCGTTGGCCTGCTGGATGAGCCCCACTTTGTCGCGAAAGGCCCCCGTGAAACTGCCGCGCACATGACCAAAAAGTTCCGATTCGAGGAGAGTTTCGGGAATCCCGCTGCAGTTCACCGCCACAAACGGACAGCCCGCACGGGCGCCATGCATGTGGACCAGTCGAGCGACCACCTCTTTGCCAACGCCCGTTTCGCCGAGGATCAGCACCTTCGCGTGGCTGCGCGCGGCTAGCGCCACCTCGGCGCGTAGTCTCTTTATCATGACACTTGCGCCGAGCAGTGATGGCCCTTGCATCAGCACCTCTCTTGTGAAGACCTTCCGACGGGAAGAGTTAGGATGAACGCCAGAGTTTCGCTCTTGAGACAGCCCAGATCAATCACGAAATGATGCCTTGTCAGTCATTACATCCTTGTGATCACATCCTTGTGATCGGAGCCGCGGGGTATGCGCACATCCGCACACACCACCGGCTGCGGAAATCATCTCTTTCGGCGTGGGCGCTCACAGCGACCGTGTCGCAATGTCCGGGGCCCCGGTCCCGCCCAGTCAACCTACACGTTCAATGATGTTGCGGGTTTGGGCGGCTTCTTACGGGATTACCTGAAGAGCCTTGAACAGGGAACGGCTGGGTCCCTGCATGCCGCGGTGGATCGTCCGACAGAAGACTGCCAGTCCGCTGGCGGTGTGTGATGCGGATCGACGCCTCGTCGTCTCACAGCCCTTGCTGGCGAACGACGTGAAACGAGGACGGCCCACCGGTCGACAGGTCGACGTCCGCACCGGTCGCCCTTCGGCCAGCAACGGCGTCTGACGAAACCTCTCTGTTCAGGTATCGATCAGGAATCGGCACTCGTCGAACCGCACCGCGGCGACTCCTGCCGGTGTGGTGCGCACCACATCGGCGACACACACAAGTTGGCCTGGTGGCATCGAGCCGAGCCACACCGGCGTCGAAAACACCACCTCAATGGATGCGCCGGGTTCAAGATTGGCCGGCGCAAACATGGCGCCGGACTCGCTGATATTGATCACTCGGGCCTGCGTCCACTCGGCCTGACCGGGGCGACGGTACAGGAGCGGGACGGTCAACGTGAGGCGGGTCGCACGCGACTGCTCGATCTGCACGGCCGAACCTCTCTTACGACTCAGCCGATTGGCGGAGGTCCAAGCGGATAATGGAGCGCCCCGATCTGACAGAGCCGGATGAATTCGCTCACGAGATCGCGGCGCCGCCACCCAATTTCTGCCTCATGGGCTAGTACGTGACACGCGGCCTCCGGCCCTTGGGCCGCTCGGTACGGCCGGACTGTGGTCAGCGCATCATACGCATCGACAATCCCGACCATCTGCGCCAGTAATGAAACATCTTCACCGGAGATTCCGTCTGGATAGCCGCTGCCATCCAGGCGTTCATGGTGCTGGCGAATAATCGGTCGCACCAGCCGAAGCGTCTTCAGGTCCTGGCAGAGATGCTCCCCGATTTGCGTATGCCGTTTCATGACATCAGGCTCAGCGGATGTCAGCGGGCCGGCTTTGAGCAGGATCGCGTCCGGCAATGCGACCTTGCCAAGATCATGCAGCACTCCCCCGCGCCTGAGGGCCACCACCTCGTCCGATGCGAGTCCGAGGTGCGTCCCAAAGATGCCTGCATACTGGGTCATCCGATCGCAATGGCCGGCGGTGTACGGATCCCGCGCTTCGATGGTGCGCGCCAGGGTTGCCAAGATCGTGTCCGCGGAATCGAGGTCATCGGTGTAGCGCTTCAGGCGAATCAACGACCGCACTTTCTGGATCAGTTCGCCGGAGCAAACCGGCGTGCACAGCACGTCGGTTGCCACGGCCTCGATGCCGAGGAGTCGCGCCTCCTCGTTCCTGTCGCCGATCAGCACGACCGGCACGAACCGGGCCAGTGGATCATCCCTCAGCCGCGCACACAGCTCCGCGCCAGCGCTCCCGGCGTCGCTGATCACCACGTCTGGCGTCCGCTGCCGAACAATCTCCAACGCCTCCCGCTGGTCCTGAGCAGCGTGCACGACGTAACCGCAGGCATGCAGCAGCCCGCCAACCCGCGCTCGGTTGTGAACGTCGCCCACCACCACGATCGTTCCAGCTGGGTGGTTGCCCCCGTCCGATGATCGTGGACCAGAACGCACGCCGGCGCCGTGGAGCGTCGTCTGTGCCACGGGTCTGGGTCTGCTCTGCCCGTCCATTCGAGGGCGATGCCGGGGGACCTGGTTGGCGTGCGGATCGATGAGGAGCCGAAGCGCATACCCACTCGGCATGCCCGTCGCCGCGCTGGAAGACATGATCCGGTACACCGCGGCCATGACGTATCCCCTCCGCAGTGCGGCCGGTAGATTCGCACGATCGTGTTCGGTGGGCTCCAGATGAAGATGGACCAGGCGGTGCAGCGGAATGAAGGCGGCTCCCCGGCATTCGACAAAGACGTCATATTCACTGACGTTCCGGGTGATCACAGGCACGTGGCGCACCGCACCCCGACCGTCTCGCCACCGGAGCCACCCGGGGACGGCAATTCGGTGCCGCTGCCCACGGCGGGACTGGTACGGGGCCGGCGCTGACGAACCGACGTCCATCGGTCCACCACGGCGCGCAGAGAGAGGCCTTTCGGGAGCCCGCTCGCCGTCGGACTCGGGCATCACCATTCGAACGCTTTTCCGTCGTTTCCGCACGTGACCGGCTGCTGTGGACATGCATCTCGGGTGTCCGCGGAACGGCGGACCGGACACCATTGGTATGAATCGGCCCCAGGCGCTATGGGTGTAATCGGCGCTCCGGGAGGCAGGGCGGCGCCGATCAGCCGATCAGTGGGAGGGTTATATGTCTTGTGCGCGATCACTGGAGGCAGGATGCGTCGTCAGCTGCCCCTCACAGGTGCCGCCGAGCGAGCGGGCCAGCACATGAAGCATGGTCCGAAGCGATTCGTACCCGTTCGGGCCCACGGCGCGTTGTATGTGCTGCTCCATCTGGCGGTCGAATACCATCATTAGACGAATCACCGCCTGCCCGCGCAATGTGGCAACGATGAGAGGCAGCCGCCCGGGGGCGCTGGGCTTACGTTGCACATACTGAGCCCGCTCGAGTTCGTCAACGAGCGCGCCCATCGCCGCTTTGCCGAGACCAGCCCGCGACGCCAGCAGCGCAACGGGCGTCCCCTTCGGATCAAGGTGTGTAAGCACGGCCCCGTGACGGGGATGCACGTCCGTGTACCCGGCCCCGTGCAACGCACTCGTCAGCCGCGGCCAGAGCGTCCGAACCGCACTGAGCAGCAGCATGCGTGTGGACATGTCACCCATTGTGATGAGTTCGTGTAATCGCGTTCTCTTCAATTCGCCACGATGACCCGTTCAACGTCTCCCAATTCGGCCATCAACGGCGCCCCTTCGGCCTATCACGAACCGTACGTGTCGCGTGGCGTAGCCCTCCCAACCGTTTCCGTCGAGCGACATCCATCGCCGTGCCACGGTCAACGATGGCTCATCGGATCCATGTCGATCTCTCGCCGCGCGCGTCGGGGTGTGGCGCAACAGCGGACGCGAGGAAGCGAAGCAGCGTCCTCGCGATAACGAGAAAGACGACAAGACGGATTCGAAGATACTCACCATCGCATCTCGCTGCAATAGGGAAGATGCGGGGGCGGTGGTCTATCGCCTTTGTCTACCCGATGGCAGACTTTTGTCTGACAGAGCATTGCCGCGGGATCAGGCACTGGGCATCCAGACGCTGAGACCTACTTGACGACCCGACCACGCTTGCGTCCCGGCCGCGCGGATCCCGCAAATTCGTCCAGCCGGGCTACGATCGTTGCGAAGCTCCGCCAATTGTCGGTCTGCTGTTTCCCTTGATGACGCCTTTTCTTGTTTGCTCGTCTAGTTGCCATCGGTTCCAACTGAGTACTATGCGGCGTAACTTCGTCGCTTGGTTGACCGCTTGAAACGAAGCGGCGCGCATCACCCGCCCTCGTGCCTGAGGCGACCTTCGTGGCTTCCGTCGCCTGGTGGTCAACTGCGACACCGATCGCCTTCATGTCCGCTTCATTCGGCGTCTCTTGGTTCGACTCTCGGTTGTGAAGATGCTCGTTTCCGAGTGGCGTATCGGCGGCGGTCCGGGCAGCTTCCGCAGCTACGCGGCGGGCCTCGGCGGCTCTCCCATCTGCCGCTATCCGGGCGACTTCCTCGGCAGCGCGCTGCTCCTGCTGCATTCTCGCCTCGGCAGCCGCCCTAGCGGCCGTTGCGACGGCACGCCGCTCTTCAGCCACAAGTGCCTCGGCCGCGGCTTTGGCGCCGCGTTCCTCGGCGGCCTTCGCGTCCGCGATGATTCCCGCGGCTTGCTGCTCGTCGGCGATGCATGCTTCAGCTGAGACCCGAGCGACGTTGTGGACCGCCTGCCGCTCGTGCATGGTTTTGGCCTCCGCCGCCGAAGACGTTGCCTGGCGCTCTTCCACCGCACGATCGACCGCCCCCGTGAGACTGGCCGGGGTCGCGCGAGGCTTTTGCGGTGGCTTCGGCTCTGCCACGCCCTCGCGATCATAGGCGGAGCCCGCTTCACGGACCTCGTCACTCGGCGCGAGCGCCCATTCTCCATACCGCGATGTTCGCCACGTGGTCATGCGCATCGGTCTTCGCGAATGACCGGCGATCTCTGTCAGAGAGACGCCAGGTTTTCAACAGCCGAAAATAAGATCATGGTCCTGAAGACAAGAGACTGACGACAGGATGAATATCAGTTGTACAAATGGTCGCGAAGATCATGAATCCGACAACGCATCGGAGTAGGCGTGCGGCTCACCGCAGGTCGTCGTCTCGATGCCGTTAGTCGCCAAGTACGACAGAGCCTGGCGCCGTGGCCAGAAATCATCAGAGCTTTCCGAGTAGAATCCGGCGACGCCAGCCGGATCTTGAGCACGCGCCATGAGCACATTCGTGTTGCCACGGTTTCACATCGCCGACCTCTGAGGAGGAACAATGAGAATGTTCGCAAAAGACAGTGTTAGCCGCTGTGATGCTCACCGCAACGCTTGCGACCAGCCGAGACGCGTTTGCGCAGTCTGAGAACGACTGTACGAGTTTGCTGAGCTACACCGACCTGAAGAACGCAATGGGGATCGCCGCCGCAGGCGCCGGCTCCGGCATCACCTGTGCGAACCGGGGTTTTGGGAACCCGATGTGGGGACCCGTCGTGAATCGCGACGGAGTTGTCTGCGTCGTCGTGTTCACAGGGACGACACGCGACGACCAATGGCCAGGCAGCAGAGTCATCTCTGCGCAGAAGGCCACTACTGCGAACGCGTTCAGCCTGAACAGTCTGGCATTGTCCACGGCGAACCCATATCGACTGGTGCAGCCAGGCCACAGTCTCTTCGGGCTGCCAGAAAGCAATCCCGTTGACACTGACGTTGCCTACAAGGGACCGAGCGCACCTACGGACAACCCAACGACGCCATGGTGGGGCCAAAGAATCGGTGGTGTGAATGTCTTTGGCGGGGGCTTGGCGCGCTCCAAAGACGGTCAGGTAATCGGCGGATTAGGCGTCAGCGGCGATACGTCATGCCGTAAGCTTCCCCGATCGATTGACAGTCGAAGGTAGACTGCTCCGGGTCTGCTATTGAAATTGAAGTGGGCTACCGCTCACCCGATCCGGTCGGCTGGCGGCTGTTGATCCCTGGGTGACTCCCGCAGGACAAACGTCACTCACCTCCCATCTAGCGGGAGGTTCGGGTGGCATTTCTAGAGATCGGCAGAAACACTCCTGGAATTTCAGAGAGTTCCGCACGGAAGGAGATGCGGCGGTTGCTGATTACCATGCGGTTAAGGCCATCTTTGCATCTGGGCGTCGTCTGGCAGGGGCTTTGCTCGGCCAGGATTCAGGCGTGATGAACTCTCTTCAAAGCGTGTGCGCGTTCCAAAGGGGGATTACCATCGACGGCGTCGCGGCACGGCAATCCGCGCCCAGTCACGCCGGGGACACTCCCCTCCGCTGGCTTGGGCTCCTTGCAGCGGCGCTATCAGGCATCCTTAGCGGCTCACTGCTCGTGACGATCGGATGGTTCGTGAGTTCGTGGCGTGGCGGTCGAATCGTCGGACTTGTTTTGGTGGGACTTGGGGCGGCCGGCCCCATACTCACTGTGGCCGCAGTTACCGCAGTTCAGACCGCACCAAAACTCCAGCGTCCATAAACTCGGTGCCGCGAATCCTGCTGAACCACGCAACTGACGCCGATTCGAAGAACAGCGCGATCTCGCTCCAACTTGGAACGATCAGGGACGCCAACGCCCGTTGCATTCGACGACACCCTCAAGTAATCCGTTAATCACGTCACCTATCTACCGTAATCGGGTGCCCTTCGCTCGAAACGTGCCCATAACGTTTCAGCGATTCTGTGACCGGCATCGAGGTCCGCCACGACCCCCCTTCGTCGATGGCTTGCCGCTTTCAGCTCCCACTTCTTGCGGGCGTAGAACGCAGCGATGATCTTCTAAGATCCAGCAAGTCTGCGTCTTGCGGCGTCGACGACACTCGACAAGACGATTGCTCCTACCGAGCGTGAGCACGAAGAGCCGCGTGCGTCGGTACTGGCCCGTCTGCGGGTGGCGCACCATCGGGCCGTCGCCGTAGTCGACCTGGCCTTCCTCGCCGGGCGCCGTGGTGATCACCACCCGTGCCTCCGCCGCCGTCGTCCCGCGGAGCGTCTGCACAAAGCGCCGGACACTGGCATACCGCGCGCGCAAGCCGTGATCGTCGACGAGGTCCTGCCAGATCGCCATCGCGTTGCGTCCGCGCCCGAGCGCCTCGGCGACGAGCTCTCGGTACGGCTCGCATGCGCTCGCACTCGGCGCACGGCCCGGACGCGCGGCCGGAGCTGAGTCGGTGGACACCTCCGCCCACCCTGGTGGCCGGTTTTGGGGCCTCCGAGTCGGTGGACACCTCCTCGGAAATTGCCGGTTTTGGTTCTGATTCGCTGGAACGACCGCGGCCCCGTACCGGAATGCCGGCCGCTTTCAGGTAGCCGCCGATCGTCTCGCGGCGGACGCCGGTCGCCTCCTGGATGCGGGACAGCGTCCCGCCCAAACGCCCCAGCGCGCGGATTTCCTGCTGTTTGTGGTCGTCCAAGACGTTGCTCATGCCAGCGACGGAACCTGCGTTCCGTGCCCGCGTCAACGTCTCGGCCGGGTCAGTTAATTGCCGGTTTTGGGTGTCCACCGAGGGGTGGTTGCGGGCGTCGCGGACGCCAGTGGGATTGAACTTCTTTCATCCCAAATGGTTGAGAACCTGCAGCCGGGGTGGCAACCTTCACCCATCAGCCACACCAATCGTCGACAAAGACATTTCACGGATAAGTCTGATTGTCTCCAGATTCCTGAGTCGGCCTCACGCCACGCGTCATGGTTTGCAGCAGCACTCGCGATGGCAGCGCCATTGCTCACAACCCTTCTGTGGCCGATTGCATTTCCGATATCAAGCGTCGCATGGCGTTGCTCGAACTGTTATCCATAACGGATGCGGCAGACGCACGCCGCCGCCGTCGCCATGTTAGTTCTTCAGGGACGCCCGATCGACATGAACAGGTACCAGCGATCGTAGCGGCGTACGTGCAAATGAGGCTGAGCGAATTGCATGAACGGGAAATGCTTCGCCACGCAAGGGAATCATGAACAAGCTGCTGCGGCTGTGTCTCGCGTGCATTTCTATCTGGCATCGTGAACGCGAAGATTGGCTGATGGAAGGCGGGATGCCGCGGTGAGAGCGTCCAGCACGATTTCTACTCACGCCAGCATGGGCCACACGGACTGATATTCATCACTTGCACCCCTCCATCCGCGCGAGAGTGCCGAGCATACGCCGCTCGCGCTCTCGCGTCCCGCCTCGGGAGTGTTCCGCGCGAATCCCATCGAGCCCACATGTGGGGACTGTCTCCCGATTCGGCTGCGCATGTGCAATAATCATCCGTTTCATGTCGACGTGCTCATCGTCGACGAGCTGGGCTTCGTGCCCTTTGACCGCCCCGGGGGCGAGCTGCTCTTCAATCTGCTCACCGACCGCTATGAGCGCCGCGCCACCGTCGTCACGACCAATCTTGCCTTCGCCGAATGGGTCACCGTCTTCGCCGGCGACGAGAAGCTGACGACCGCCCTGCTGGACCGCTTGGCGCATCACGCGACCGTGCTCACCACCAAAGGCAAGAGCTATCGCATGCGCAAGCGCCGCAACCGCGAGGAGCCGTCGTGATCCCGTCGAGCGACCGTGGTCACCTCGTCACGTCCATCTTCGCCGTACACGGTGGGCGCTCGCCGGCCCAGGCCGGCTCACGCTGCCTGGAAGATCCCGAAGGAGGGATCAGATGTTTTGTCGTCAGGTCAGGACCACGTAGAATGAACCGCCCTCAGGTGGATCACTTTCCGAGCGGCGCGCGCAGATTACAGGCTCCTCCCGCGCGTCAACGTCTCGGCCGCGGTCAGTTAATTGCCGGTTTTGAGGTGTCGATTAATTGCCGGTTTTGGGTGTCCACCGAGGCGATCGACCGTGACGGACACACGACGCTCTACGGCCGTGCAGCTTCCGTTTGGTGAAACCTTCTTTTGCGCTGGGTTATAAGGCCTGAACGCGTCCGCATTGCATGCCGCTTCGTTCTCGCTGCTCTATCGATGGATTGCCGTGCCTGGCACTGATCCGATTCGGTGGACGGTTTAGTTACGCTGTTTGAGTCTCCGTAGTTCTGTCTTGTTTCCATGCAAACGACGAGGACCGGCTTGTGGGAATGTGGGAATCTCGCGTGGTGTGCGAGATTTCCAAGTCCCTGTGGAAACCGTTCTTGGGTTTCCATAGGGACGTCATTTCCACAGCCGTCTGGTCCGTGCGCGTCAGCGCGCCCGGAATTCAGGGATGCTGTACCCCTGTCGGCTCGTCGATCATCGTTCCTGGCGCCTCCTACGCGGCCGTTGTGATCGGCCGATCCATCTGATCGCTCACCGGCGGTTTCCCCGAGTCCCTGGTGGGCGCGTGCTTCGCGTCCACAGGGACGACGGCGTCCGCGCCTTAGGCCGCCGCGCGCCGCTCGAACGCCGCCGGACTGATCTGGCCCAGCGTTGAGTGTCGCCGCCGTTGGTTATAGAACACTTCGATGTATCGAACTTATGTGGCCGGTTTAGTCCAAGTTCGATTATGTTGGCGTCGTACTTATGTGGCGGCGCGCGGATTGTCGCCGTGAAATCGGCAGTGATTCTCATTGTGCCGTCACATAAGGAAGGGCTACAGACTCCGAAGAAAGGTGAGGAGGTCCCGGTTGTCCTTCCAGATCGGCGGTCCACTATCGTCCGGCTGGACGGCGCAGGTCGCGAGTGCCTTGGCCTTGGTGGCGAGGTCGATCTCGGCATAGATGTTCGTGGTTTCGATCGAGACGTGGCCAAGCCACGCGCGGATGGTGTTGATATCGACGCCGGCCCGGAGCAAGTGGGTCGCGGTCGTGTGCCGAATCGTGTGGGGGCTCACGCGCTTGCGCTGAAGACTCGGCATGTGAGATGCGGCGTGCCGCGCGTGCCGCGCCACGAGATCATGCACACCGAATCGCGTCATCGCACGAGCGCGTCGGTTGACGAAGACCGGCGCCGTCGCCAGCCGATCGGCGATCAGCGTGTTCAGGACCGTCGCTGTGTTCGTCCACAGTGGACACCGCCGCACTTTCGATCCCTTGCCCAGGAGTCGGACTGAGGCGGGATGCGTATCCGGACAGATCGAGGTCACCGATGGTGACGTTGGCGACTTCGGTGGCACGCGCGCCGGAGTTGTAGAGGAAGAGGAGCACCGCGTAGTCGCGGAAACCCTGTCGCGTCGTGCGGTCAGGCGCGTCGAGCAGCGCGTCCATCTCTGGTTTTTCGAGGTAACAGACGGCGTCGCGCATCGCTCTCTTGAACGGAATCCGACAGACGTCGGTACACCATGGCAGATGTTCGGGGCTGCGTTCGCCGATGTACCGGGCCAGCGAGTGGAGCGCGGCTAATCGTTGATTTCGTGTCGCGACACCGCAGTGGCGCGTGCTTTCGAGGTGGCTGAGGAATCGGCGGATGCTGTCTGCCGTCGCGTGACTGATGGTCAGTCGATCGACGGTGGCCTTCGTGGTGGCCGCGAGGAATGGGATCAAGAGGCACAGGGTGTCCCGATAGCTGCGCTGCGTGTTCGACGCGAAGTTGCGCTCGCCGACCAGGTACTCCAGCAGGAAACGCCGTACCCATGGGCCCAGCATATCGGTGTCACGCACGGGACACCTCCAGGGCATAGCGCTCGAAACGGCGATTCGCCTGCTCGAGGAGTTCGGGAATCATCGTGAGATACCGCTGCGTCGAGACCATCCGGCGATGACCGAGGTAGGTTGACAGATGCGGCACAAGACGTTGGACATCTGCACCTTCGCGGTACCACGCCACCAGCCGGTTCACCGCGAAGGAATGCCGCAGGTCATGCAGCCGAGCACGGCCATCGATGCCCGCACGTGCGCGCAGGTGCACGAAATTCAGCCGTGCCATCGGGATGGTGATCGCCGTGCTCCGAGTGGTGATGAAAAACGGCGCGTCGGCTTCCCGTGCCGGACCGCGCGGCGCGCGCGCCGCGTGGGTGATCAGGCGATCGAGGAGGGTGGGACCGAGTGGCAGCGCGCGTGCCTTGAAAAACTTCGTCTCGCGAATCAGCAGCACGCCAGCCTCCAGGTCGACGTCGCCGCGCGTGAGGTTCACAGCTTCGCTGATGCGCAGCCCGGCGCCGTAGAGGAGGAGCAGGAGCACTCGAAACGTCGGAGCTGCGATCTGACACCCTCGCCGGGCCTGATTGCTATCGATCGCGGCGAGCAACCGGCGCAGCTCGTCGTCATCATAGATGTGTGGCACAAACGTCGATACGATGCGGGGCACGACCGTGGGCACCGGTGTCTGCGTGATGCGGCCTCGGGCGATCCAGTGGCGATAGAAGGCGCGGAGGGTGCGATGTTTGTTGAGCCACGTCGTAGTCATGCGCCCGCGCCCTGATAGAAAGGCGGACACGGCATCGGGCGCTACGTCGGCGAGTTGCACATCACCGACGTGGCGACGAAACGCCTGCAAGATTTGGCGTTGGCTCCGAAAGCGCATGCCCATCGACTGCTTGAGATCGACGTAATGAGTGATCGCATCCGCCAGCCTCATCGCAGCCCTCCGAGATCGAAACGGGCCACTTCTCGAAGACCGGGGAAGTCGACTTTGGCGTAGATGGCGGTCGCGTCCGCACTCTGATGGCCGAGGTGGTCACCGATGTCCTTCAATGACCAGCCTTCGGCAAGTAATCGCGTCGCACACGCGTGGCGCAAGGCGTGCGGCCCGTGATGCCGCGTCTGCACGCCGCGCGCGAGCAGCGGCTGACTCGCGAGGCTCCAGAGCCCGGCGCAGGAGAGCGGCCGGTACGGGGCGAGCAACGTGAGAAACACGTGTCGCCACTCACATCGCGCACGGACGGTGGCGATGTAGCGCACCAGCGCCCCACCCGTTTCGTTGGTCAGAGGATACACGTGCACGTCCTGCCGCTTGGACCGACGCACGCGAATGAGGTTGTGCTCCCAGTCGAGATCGTCCAGCGTCAGCCGCGCGACTTCACCGACGCGAAATCCGTAGGTGGCAAACAGCAGCAGTGCGGCCCGGCGCCGAATGTCGGCCGGACGATTCGTGTCGTACCGCCGGATCATGGTCATCACGTCGGCCCACGACGGTCCCGCCGGCAGCGTTTCATGATCGAAGAGTCGCGGACCAGTAATGGTCACTGCAATGCCGGCCCGACACTGCTGCGTCGCTTCCGCATAGCGAAAGAACGCGCGCAGCGCCTGGGCGGCAATCGCGATCGATCGCCGACTCCACGTGCCCTTCCCCTTCACGGCGAGAAAATCATCGACGTCCTGAATCGTCACGTCGGCAAACGGCCGATCGAGGCGCGCGTACCACGCGAGGAAGGTCCCCGTTTTCCATCGATGCGACTGGATCGAGGCCGGCGCCAGCCCTTGCGCGTCCGTCATGTCGGCGGTGAAATCGTCGAGCACGGTCTGGAATGGAGGCACGGTCGGTGGTATCTCGCTCCAGCGGCCCAGATACCGGAGCCACTGTTCCGCCCAGTACCGAAAGTTCCGGATTGACAGCCGGCGACTCGTGCTGTGATGGCGCCGCAGTTGATGCGCGGCCCAACGCCGCGCCGCGGCCTGCACGACCGCTGCCTCCAAGGGGCCTGTGCCGGAGAGATCGAGACGGGTCGCGATGACGATCAGTTCGCACGCGACGGCTCTCAGGGTGTCGCGCGCGTACCCGAGGCCCTTCAAGTGAACGAGAAAGCGTCGTCGCTCTTCAGAAAACGGGCTTTCGCACTGGCGGGAACGAGCGATGGGACCGGCGAATAATTCCTCAAACATCGGCGGACTCCTTTCAACGGAATCCGCAATTCTGAGCCTGGTACTTATGTGGACTTCGCCGCGGGCTCGCCTCGCAGCCGTTGCGCAACCGGCGGCCGTTCACCACATAACTGCGGCGCCAACATAATCGAACAACTCCATCTTCGCGTCCCCATGGCTGTCGAAGTGCTCGCCGAGCTCGCTCTTGACCGTCGAGAAGAAACTTTCCATCACCGCGTTGTCGTAGCAGTTGCCGCGCCGGCTCATGCTGCACACGATACCGCGCGTGTCCAGGCGTGCCTGGTAATCCTCGCTCGCGTAGGTGCAGCCCTGGTCGGAGTGATGGAGTAGGCCGATCTCGGGACACCGCCGTTTGAGCGCCATCTCCAGGGCTTTGAGCGTCAGATGCCGGTCGTTCACGGCGCTGACGGCCCAGCCGACGATGAATCGCGAGAACAGATCCAGGATCGCCGCGAGGTAGAGCTTGCCACTGCTGCCGATGACGAACTCGGTCGTGTCCCCGACCCAGCGCTGATTCGGTGCCTCCGCCTCGAACCGCCGGTCCAAGAGATTCGCGGCGACCGGCTGATCGTGATCACTCATCGTGGTGCACTTGTACCGCTTCCGGGCCCGCGCCTTGAGGCCCTCCTCCTGCATCAACCGCACGACGCGCTTGCGGCTGACCGGCTCCTGCTGCTCGAGGAGGTCCTTGTGGATGCGCGGGCTGCCGTACCGGTGCTTGCTCTCATCGAACGCGGCCCGCACCAGGACTTTCAATCGCCGGTCGTCCCGCGCGTGCGTCGACTCCGGTCGGCCTTGAGCGGCATAGAAGCCACTCGGGGACACCTGCAGGGTCTGACAGAGCACCGTGACCGGGAACTCGGCCTTCTCCGCGGCGATCCAGGCAAACGTCACGCCTGGTGCCTGGCGAAGAAGGCCGCGGCTTTTTTAGGATGTCACGCTCCATCCGCAACTCGCGGACTTCTTTGCGCAGCCGGGCCAACTCCGCCCGTTCCTCGGTCGTCAGGCCCGTCTTCCCCTGGCTCCGATCTGCACGCGCCTGTCGCCCCACTTCGCCAGCGACGAGGGCGTCAGGTCCAACTCGCGGGCGACGGCGCCGACCGTCTTGCCCTCCTCCAACACCAGCCGGACCGCGCCGACCATGAACTCGTCAGAAAACTGCCGGCGTGGCCGCCGGCTCGCGCTGCGCTTGGCCATTCGGGACATCGTATCCACCTTTCGGAAGATGTCCACGAAACCGGATCAAGCCCAATGTGCCCCTGCATCCATTCGAAGGAGCGATTGCCAACTCACACTCGCGCTCTGAATCGAACGTGCGAGGTGCCCACTCAGGCTCACTGATGTCATTTTCCCACTGGACGCCATTCACGCCCCGTCGTTCTGCTGAACGCTTACTGCGCCATGACGGATTTGTGATCGTGGTGATGGTCGTCTGAAGCTTTCTGGTACCCGGTTTGAAATGATGGTCGGTGCATGCAGACGCTATCCATCCTTGAATGTCTCACCTGCGGAAGCGCACGCGTGGAACGATTGCCTCGAGTTATGAGCGACGACCTCGAAGAGTGGTGCGAATGCGACGCCTGCGGCCGCGTATTCGCCGTGCCGGTTGCCGAAGGAGACCAAGAGGTTCCAGAAGGTATTCTGGAGATGTTCAGTTGTTCTGACCTGACGGCTGACGATTACGGATTTGTCGCTTCACTGCGACGACAACGCCGAATCGGGCATCAGCCGAGGGAATGACCGCCCCGCCACTTCGGCCTTCGCATGGTTGCCACCGGACACGCTGCCCCACCTAGGAACGTTTCCGCAAGGACAGCAACCAGAGCGGGCGCTGTGTTTCTACGAGGCCACCAGGACGGTTCCCGCTGGTTTGGCACTGCCACTCGCCTGCTCCCACGTCACCATGACACCTGTCACGACTCCAGCTAATTCCGGGGGCGCGTCGAAGGCCGAAGTAAACCGTCCCTGACCGTCTGGCGACACGAAGCCGAGGCTGAGCGAGCCACGCGAGGTGACGAGCCAGGCTTGACCGATCTGTCCGGGCGGCGCAGGCGGAAGGCGGGTGGCCGTCAGCACGAGACCGCGCGACGGGCTCCACAGTGCCTGACCACTTGCCGCAGGGGCTCCGCGTTCTCCTCTGAGCTCGAAGCGCTGCAGGTCGGCGGCGGCGAGCACATGGACCACCCGCTCGGTTCTGGCTGCAGCCGATGCGGCGTCAGCGGTCGCCGACCGAAATGCTTCCCGCACCAATCCTATTTCCGTTGTGACGACCTGACGAACCTGGAGTGTCTCTTGTTCAGCGGCAGCCGCACGTTGGCCTGCCTCGCTCACGCGGGAATAGAGATACACACTGAAGATCAGCAGTGCAATCAGGAGGCACAACAGCCCGGCGATGAGGGGTTGCACTCGACGCGAGAGGCCGGTCAGCGAGATCGCTTCCGAGGCAACGCCGGATTCGGCACGGTTGGTCGCGCCCGAGGTTATCCGATCCGTCGATGCCCGGAGTGCGGCCGCCGCGTGTCGGAACTCCCGAGCGGCTTCCGCCACCTGACTCGAAATACTCTGCTCGAATGCGTCGAGTCTCGCCTGCGCGTGCACGAGGGAATCGTGCGCGGCCCGCGTGGCGTCGGCATATGTCTTACTCAACTCCGCGCCTCGGGCTTCCAGCACGCGAATGGGCTCCTCATGCAGCTGCCTGAGCGCTTCCCATTCACGTTGAAGCCGAAGCTCTAAATCATCGATGCGACGCGCCGACTCCTCGATCAGTCGCCGCTCCGTGTCCGTCCATCGCCCAACGAGGCGGTCGAACTCCGTCGTTGCGTCGTGAACGGCCGCAGCGCGGGTCAGCGCCGTCAGAAGCATGGCGCCCTGATCGACCTGTGCGGCCAATGCGTCCTGACGATCTCGGACGTGCTCGTCGTCCCAGGTGTTTTGGGACTCCGCCCCTATCTCGCCGGAGAATCGACGCTGGTCGTCGATTGCCTCGTCGCGACGCGTTGGAACGGCCATCGCTGTCTATCATAGGCCCGCTGGACTAACGTCGCGCTTGAAATGCATTGTTGACCTTCGTCCCGGGTTGATTCCCCGTAGTGCCGTCGCACGCCCGCTCCCGAGCCGAACCTCCTCGATTACTCCTCATAGGGTTGACCAAACATCACAGCTCCAGCTGCTACACCTTGCCTACCGGAGGGCGAAAAGATGGCGACCCTGTACACGGAGTTCGGCGTTTCCCGGAAGACCAAACCGTCGGAGCCTCCAGCCTCAGGAAATCGGTAGAGCACCTTACTATATCTGTCCCCGGAGGCAGAATTCTGTGCCAGTCGGCGGATGATCCGGAGCTCCTTGAAATCGGTAACCGCCGCTCGGCCGCGCACTTACGGAGTGGAATGAACGATGGCAAATCTCTTGCAGGATGAGCTTGACTGCCCCGTTGGTCAACACGGTTGCCGGTTTGCGACGGGATGCTTACCACCGGCACATTGAGCGTGAGCGTTCCTATGAATACCGGCCGCATCATTCGAACAGCCGCCGTCGTGGTCGCGATGGCGTTCGTTGGCAACGCCCTGTTGGGCCCGGTCACTGGCATGGCCCAGGTGCAGAGCAGCCGCCAGCCGACGGTGATGCAACCCAACCGCACCGACGTCTCTCAGCCCGTGCGTGACCTTCCAGTACGGCCGTCGAGGCCCGTGATTCTCGGCTCGATCTTCGAGCGCCCGTTCAAGCTCTTGCCGAATCGTCGGGGTAGCCCCGAAACCGATGTCTTCGATGGCGCGGTACAGAGCGTTGGCCCTGGCGTCGGTACTCCGACCGTCCTGAACGGCACCGAAGGCATCGGCAATGCAAACGGCGTGCTGCCGCCAGACCCCAACGGCGCCATAGGGCCAAACCACTATGTCCAGATCGTGAATCTCTCGTACGCCGTTTATGCGCGTGACCCAGCTGATCCCCAGCACTTGACGAAGGTGTACGGGCCTGTCGACAACAGTACGCTCTGGAGCGGCTTTGGCGGTCCCTGTGAGAACAATAACGACGGCGATCCGATCGTGCTCTACGACCAGTTGGCCGATCGGTGGCTGCTGAGCCAGTTTGCGCTGCCGAACTTTCCGTCGGGTCCGTTCTACGTCTGTATCGCCGTCTCGCAAACGGGCGATCCCCTGGGCGCGTACTACCGGTACGAATACACCTACAGTCAGTCCATTCTGAACGACTATCCGAAGTTCGGCGTGTGGCCCGACGGGTATTACATGACGGCGAACCAGTTTCAGTGCGTCTTCATCTTTTGCTCGTGGGCGGGCCAGGGGGTGGTCGCTTTCGAACGGGAGCAGATGCTTCAGGGCGGTCCCGCGCGTGGCGTCGGCTTCAGCCTCTATTCGATGGATCCGAATCTCGGAGGCATGCTGCCTGTCGACCTGGATGGCCAGCAAGTGCCACCCGTCGGCATGCCGGCCCCCTTTGTGCAAGTCGACGATGACGACTGGGGCTACTCGCCCGATCAGCTCCAACTGTGGGAGTTTCACGTCACCTGGAAGGGCGATCTGCGGAAGACGTCGACGTTCCGCCACGTGGCCAATCTCCCAACGGCGGCCTTCAACTCGAACATGTGCGGGTACGTCCGGAATTGCATCCCGATGAAGGACGGGACACCCGTCGACGCCATTTCCGACCGGCTGATGTTCCGGCTCCAGTACCGGAACTTCGGAGCTCATCAGACCCTCGTCGTGAATCACACGGTGGACGTGGATGGGACCGATCGTGCCGGCATCCGCTGGTACGAGCTGCGCAACGCGGGCGGCGGCTGGAGCACTTACCAACAGGGCACGTATGCACCCGCCACCGACAGCGACCATCGTTGGATGGGCAGCATCGCCATGAATGGAGCTGGCGATCTTGCGCTGGGCTACTCGCGGTCGAGCGCGACGACGTATCCGTCCGTCGCGGTGACCGGTCGGCTGGACGGCGACAGCGCGGGCGCCATGACGCAGGGAGAGAGCACGCTCGTGGCCGGTAGTGGGTCCCAAACACACAGTTCCGGCCGGTGGGGCGACTATAGCGCCATGACGGTGGACCCGCGTGACGACTGTACGTTCTGGTACACGCAGGAGTACTACGCCACGACGAGCGTGGCATCGTGGCAGACAATTATCGGCTCGGTCAAGCTGCGTGACTGCGGCGTCCTGCCTCCCACGGACACCGAGTCCCCAACGGTTTCCATTGCTGCGCCTGCCGGGAACTCCACCGTGTCAGGCACAGTCCTGGTGGCAGCGGACGCCACCGACAATGTGGGCGTGACGAGCGTCGAGTTCTACGTAGACGGCAGTCCCGAGGCGACCGTGGGTTTCCCCTATCAATGGTCCTGGGATACCACCCAGGTCGCCGACGGACCGCACGGCCTGGAAGCGAAGGCCTACGACGCCGCGGGCAACTCGGCCACGTCCGACCCGATGTCGGTCGGCGTCGACAATAGCACTCCCGCGGCCATCACGCTGTCGGTGAGCGCATACAAGGTGAGGGGGCAGCAAAAGGCAGACCTGACCTGGAGCCGCGCGACTTCCAGCGAGGTCAACGTCTACCGGGGTGGCGCCGTCGTCGCGACAACGGCCAACGATGGCGCCTACACGGACAACATCGACCAGAGAGGTGGAGGCAGCTACACGTACAAAATCTGTGAAGCGGGCACGAGCACCTGCTCGAACGACGCGGTTGCGAGTTTCTGATTGGGAGCTTGCTATTTGTCCGAAATCAAGGGAGGACAGTTCGAGAGAATTCTAATGACATAAGGGCGTGTCTGGTCCATTGTGAGCTCTTGGAGCGAGCGCCCAGCCCCAGCCGGTCTAACTGGACGGTGGTGTCGGAGATGGAAGTCCGCAGCCTGGAGGAGTACGCGGAAACGTCACGAAAGTCGATGGAGATGCCGGAGTTCCAGGATGCGATGAAGGGCTATCACGTACTGATCGATCACGGGCGGCGTGAGACTTACATGCTGGAACAATGACCGAGCATCGCACTTCCGCTCTCATGTCGCCGGAATGGCAGAAGCCTCACAGCGGCGACCGACGTGACGCCGATCCCGGGTTGGTGTTGTTACATGAACCGTGCACAATCGGCACGATCAGAGGTCGTGTCATGGTTCCGGCTGCGGTGCTCGTTGTCCTGCTATTCATGTCCGTGCCTGCGCGCGCACAGGCGCCGTACACCACAGCCGCTGTGGGTGTGGACGTCGCTCGTTTCGACCGCGTAGAAGCTGCCGGCGTCTCTGACGTGGAGGCGGGCGGAGAAGCCATTGCGTTTGCCTTGCGACTCGGCACGGCCATCGGCAACCAATGGGGCGTCGAGCTGGCACTCACGCGCCCATCCGAGGTCACACATGAGAGCCGGCAGGGATACCCGATTCCTCTGACGATCAGCGTTGGGGCACGTCAAACAGCCCCCATCGACGCGACGGGCCTCGTGATCCCTGTGGTCGAGTCGCGGATTCGGATGCAGCGACGGAACACAACCCTCGATGCCATGGCCTGGGTGGCACAGAGGGCCGGCGCTCGCGCCGACCTCGTCTATCTCGCCGGCATAGCGTTCTCGCGGATCACCGAGGATGTCGACTTCGCGTTCACCGGGCGTCCGGTCGCTCTTATCCTGCCCACGTCCACACGCACGACGATGTACGCCGTCGGACCAGTGGTGGGCGCGGAAGGACGGATTCGCCTGACCGATCACGTCATCCTGGTACCCGGAATCCGACTTCAGGCGCTCGGTGGGAATGGCAGGCATGGTTGGCTCTTGCGTGCAGCAGCGGGACTCGGGTGGCGCTTTTGAGCGTGAGATTCTCATCGAGGCCGACGTTCTGAACATTTCGGTGGTTATCGGCATCATAGACGTCGTGGCGGGACTATTAAACAAATCACCCCAGGCTCCAACCGCGCCGCTGCTGCATGTCGGACGCCATGGCCTGCAGCGACTTCTGCAGACTTCAGGGAAATGGCCGGCTTCGTTGACCATCCCGCCGAGCTGGCCGCCCATCCTCCGCGCTTCGCGCACCTAAAACGCCGCGAGCTACAGTCCCAGGCCGCGCAGCATCTTCGCCGTCGTGATGATCTGCCCGGCATGCCGCGTGGCGTGTTCGGCGGCGTGAAACAGCAGGCCGTGCACGGTCGCCGGCAACTGCGCGCGGCCGACGCCGCGGACGGCTTGCAGATCCGCGTCCGGTGTGGCCGCCAGCTGCCGGAGCGCCCCATCGACTCCGGCCTTCCACGCCCTCAGGAGCTCGTCGGCGGAGGGCCGTGGCTCCCCCGGCCTGCGCTCGGCGGCGAGCGCCGCCTTCTGCGCGTCCGACAGCGCGGCGCCGCGCGCATATGTCAGCAGACGATCGGTCGCACCAGCCAGGTGCATCAGGTGAAACCCGATCGAGGCGGCGCCGCCCGGCTGCAGCCAGAGCTGTGCGTCGGAGAGGCCGGCGACCGGCGCCACGACGTCTTCGGCGGCGGCCACAAACGCATGGGCCGCCGGCTGCAGCGGATCGGGAATGCCGGCCCCGGGGCCGCGCAACCAGGCTTCAGGTTCTGAGCTCATCACTCGTCTCCGTGTCTCCTGGCCCCCTCGCCCCCTCGTAACGCGCGCGGATGCGCCTTCCGGTACACCTCCAGCAGCTGCGCCGCGTTCACGTGCGTGTATCGCTGCGTGGTCGAGAGCTGCACGTGGCCGAGCAGCTCCTGAATCGCGCGCAGGTCGGCGCCCCGCTGGAGCAGATGCGTCGCAAACGAATGCCGCAGCGCGTGCGGACTGATGCCGAAGCGCGTGCTGCACCCCGACACGTAGCGCGCGACGAGCCGCTGCACGCTCCGCCCCGTCAGGCGACTCCCGCGCGCGTTGACAAACACGGGGTCGTCGCCGCCGGGTCCCGCCTTCGCCGCTCCGCGGCTTCGGCGAGGCAAGCTTTGGGCTTTGGGATTTGGGCTTTGGGATCTGGGATTTGACGGCGCCTTCAGGCGCAGCACCGCGCGATCCTGATACCACGCGCGCAGCGCGCGTTGAGCGTTCGTGTTGAACGGCACGAGCCGCTCCTTTCCGCCCTTGCCCGCCACACGCACAATCCGCCCGTGCAGATCGACATCCTCGACGTCGAGACCGACGAGCTCGCTGAGGCGCAGGCCCGACGCGTAGAACAGCTCGAGGATCGCGCGATCGCGACGGCCGAGCGGATCCGACGTATCGGGTGCGTCGAGCAGGCGCGACATCTCGTCCACGCTGAGGTGGGCCGGGACCTTCTGCTCGCGCCTGGGGGACACCGCGAGCGCCGCCGGGTCGCTCTTCACCCATCCCTCGCGCCGGAGAAACCGGACGAAGCTCCGAAGCGCCGACAGCTTGCGCGCCACCGACGCCCGCGACCGCCCCTGGCGGTACAGCTCGGCCATGAACGCGCGAATCAGCGCGAGATCGAGATCCCTCGGCCGAAGTTGCGCCGCCGGCCTCTCCAGATGCCGCCCCGCGAACGCGATCAGCTGCGACAGGTCGCTGTCGTAGGCCGACACCGTGTTGGCGGACGTGTTGCGGTTCAGGCGGAGGTGATCGAGAAATGCGTGGAGCTGAGGCTGCATCACGTAGTGCCCGGCTTTAGCCGGGCTGAAGCCCGGCACTACGTACGAACTTCTCCTCGTCCATCCACGCATCCAGCTCCCGCAGCGCCCGTTCCGCGATTGCCGTCTTGCGATCCCTGGTGCGCCGCGGGGCCGCCTCGTCTGGCGGCGCGATAATGCCGAAGGTGATGTTGGTCGGCTGGTAGTGTCCCGGATCGGCGTGCGAGACGTAATGCGCCAGCGCGCCAATGGCCGTCGTCCGCGGCGCCACGCGCGGCGTGCCGCCGAGCGCGAGCGCGGCGGCGTTGCGGCCAGCCATCAGCCCTGACGCCGCCGATTCGACGTAGCCTTCGACGCCCGACATCTGGCCGGCGAAGAGCAGGTCGGCGCGGCGGCGGGTCTGCCACGTGTCGCGGAGCACCCGCGGGCCGTTGACGTACGTGTTCCGGTGGACCATGCCGAAGCGCACGAATTCAGCCTGCTCCAGCCCGGGGATCAGCTTGAGCACCCGCGCCTGCTCGCCCCATTTCAACTGGGTTTGAAACCCGACCAGGCTGTAGTGGTCGCCGGCAATATTGTCCTGCCGCAGCTGAACGACGGCGTACGACGGGCGGTCGGTTCGAGGATCGACGAGCCCGACCGGCTTCATCGGGCCGAATCGCAACGTGTCGTGGCCGCGGTGGGCCATCACCTCGATGGGCAAACAGCCTTCGAAGAACCGCTCCTTGTCGAAGTCGTGGACCGTGGCCGATTCGGCTGTCACGAGCGCATCCCAGAACCGGTCGTACTCCTCCTTCGTCATCGGGCAGTTCAGGTAGTCGCCGTCGCTGGCATCAGGCGGACCTGAAGGTCCGCCTCTACGGACATCCCCGAGGCTCCGGTCCCATCGCGAGGCGCGGAAGATGCGCGTCATGTCGATGCTGTCGGCCAGCACGATCGGACTGATGGCGTCGTAGAAGTACAGGTGCTCGCCCCCGACGAAGGCGGCGATTGCCGCAGACAGCGCGTCCGAGGTCAGCGGCCCGGTGGCGACGACGAGCGGGTACATGGACGGATCGTCGGGAAGCCGTTCGACTTCCTCGCGCACGATCGAGATCGAGGGGTGCGCGGAGATGGCGTCGGTGATCGCCTGCGAGAACCCCTCCCGATCCACCGCGAGCGCGGCGCCTGCGGGAACGCGATTCGCGTCGGCCGCCCGCATCACGAGCGACCCGAGCCGGCGCATCTCCTCCTTCAGCAGCCCGACGGCGTTATCCAGCTTGTCGCCACGGAACGAGTTCGAGCAGACCAGCTCGGCGAGGCGATCGGTCTTGTGCACCGCGGTGGGACGCACCGGGCGCATTTCGTGAAGCACGACGCGGACGCCGCGCGACGCCGCCTGCCATGCCGCCTCGGACCCTGCGAGTCCGCCCCCGACGATGTGAATCATGTCAGGCGCCGGCGGCTTTGCGCCGGGCGGCGCGCGGCGCGGGCGCCGCGGCGGCGCCACGGCGACGGCCGCCGGCCCTCCGCGGTGAGGGCGCCGCGTTGCGGCGCGCCTCCAGCAACTCGACGGCCTGCTCGAACGTGACCGCATCGGGGCTGGTCCCCCTCGGAATCGACGCGTTGACGGTTCCGTCGGTGACGTACGGGCCGTATCGCCCGGCCAGCAGGCGCAGCGTCGCGCCGTCCCGGGTCAGCTCCCGGAGCACCTTCTTCTGCGCCGACTGCCGCCGGCGCGACTGCTTCGGCGCCCGCAGCAGGGCGAGCGCCGCATCGAACGAGACGTTGAACACGTCCTGGTCCGATTCAAGCGATCGGAACTCGTCGTTGTGCTTCACATAGGGGCCGAACCGGCCGACGTTGGTGGTGATCGGCTCGTTGTCGTCCGGATGCAGGCCGACCACGCGCGGCAGCGACAGCAGCCTGAGCGCCTCCTCCAGCGTCACGGTCGAATCCGTCATTCCCGCCTGCAGCGACGCGCGCTTCGGCTTCGGCGCCGGCACCGCCTTCACCTTCTTACTTCTGACTGTGGACTTCTGACTTGGTTCAGGCGTCTCGCCGAGCTGCACGTACGCGCCGTACCGCCCGCTCATCACATACACCTGCTGGCCCGTCGCCGGATCGACGCCGAGGCTTCTCGGCCCTTCCGCCTTGACGCGGACGAGCTCGAGCGCGCGGTCGGCGGTGAGATCCGCGGGCGCCACGTCCTCCGGCAGCGATGCGGTACGCCCCGGACCGCCCTCGCCCACCTGCACGAACGGCCCGAAGCGGCCGATCCGCACGCGGACCGGCTCGCCGGACTCCGGGTCAGTACCGAGGTCGAGCAGCGGATAGTCCGCCTGCTGCTCGCCGCGTTCGACGGCCGGCAGCAGGCCCCGGTGCTTCTTGTCGCCGAAGTAGAACTGACGGAGAAACGCCACCGACTCGCGCTCGCCGCGGGAGATCTCGTCGAGATCGTCCTCCATCTCGGCAGTGAAGTCGCTTTCAACGAAGTCGCCGAAGTGCTCGCGGAGCAGTTTGGTGACCGCGAACGCGGTGAAGCTGGGCACGAGCGCCTTGCCCTGCCGAAACACGTAGCCGCGGCGGACGATGGTGGCAATCGTCGGCGCGTACGTCGACGGACGGCCGATGCCGAGCCGCTCCAGCTCCTTGATGAGCGAAGCCTCGGTAAATCGCGCCGGAGGCGACGTCTCATGCCGCTTCGGCTCGACCCCGGCCAGCGTCATCGCAGCGCCGGCCGCCGGCGCCGCCTGATCCGCATGGACCCGGTCGCCCACCTGGCACTGCGGGAGGATCGCCTCCTGCTCCTCGAGCTCCGCGGCCGGATCGTCGCTGCCCTCGACGTACGCGCGGCGGAATCCGGCAAACTCGATCGCCTTGCCGCCGGCGGTGAACACCGCGGTCTCGCCGCCGTCGGCCTGCGCCGACAGTTCGAGCGTGGTGCGCAGCACGCGCGCGTCCACCATCTGCGACGCCATCGTCCGCTTCCAGACCAGGTCGTAGACCTTCAGGTCGTCCGGATCCACGATCCCTTCGAGCTGCGACGGCGCGAGACGGAAGTCGGTGGGCCGGATCGCCTCGTGGGCCTCCTGGGCATTCTTGACCTTCGTCTGATACCGCCGCGGGCCGTCGTGGTACTCCGCGCCGAACAGCTCGCGGATGACGCGCGCCGATTCCTGCAGCGCCTTGTCGGACAGCGTTGTCGAATCGGTGCGGTGATAGGTGATGAGGCCTTCCATCTCGCCGTTGCCGATGTCGACGCCCTGGAACAGCCGCTGCGCCGCCTGCATGGTCCGTTCGGTGGAGTACCCCAGCTTGCGGCTCGCCTCCTGGGTCAGCGTCGACGTCGTAAACGGCGGCGCGGGCCGCTCCACGCCCGGCTTCTGCTCCACCGCGCTGACGGTCCAGGGCACGTTGCGGCGGACGGCGTCGGCGAGCGCGCGGGTGGCCGCCTCGTCCAGCAGCCGCGCCTGGCCGCCGCGAAGCGCGCCGGTGCCCGCATCGAAATCCTTGCCGGTGGCGACGCGCCGGTCGCCAACGCGCACGAGCGTCGCCGTGAACTCACGGCCGTCGCCGCGCAGCGAGGCCTCGAGGTCCCAGTACACCGCGGCTCGAAACGCCCGCCGCTCTTCCTCGCGCTCGACGATCAGGCGCACGGCGACGCTCTGCACGCGCCCCGCGCTCAACCCGGTCTGCACCTTCTTCCACAGCAGCGGCGACAGCGTGTAGCCGTAGAGCCGGTCGAGGATGCGGCGGCTCTCCTGCGCGCGGACGAGGTTCTCGTCGAGGCGGCCCGGGTGATCGAGCGCCTCCTTCACGGCGTCCTCGGTGATCTCGTGGAAGACGATGCGGCGCACCGGCACCTTCGGCTTGAGCACCTGCGTCAGATGCCAGCTGATCGACTCGCCCTCGCGATCGGGGTCGGTCGCCAGCAGCACCTCCGACGCGTCCTTCAACGCGGTCTTGAGGTGCGCCACCTGCTTCTTCTTGTCGCCGGGGACAACGTAATAGGGCTTGAACTCGCGCTCGACATCCACGCCGAGGCGCCCCCACTCCTGGTCCTTGATCTCCTTGGGGACCTCCGCCGCCGACTCCGGCAGATCGCGGATGTGGCCGTAGCTCGCCTCGACGCGGTACTTCGAGCCGAGAAATCGGCCGAGCGTCTTCGCCTTGGCCGGCGATTCAACGATGACCAGCGGCTTTCCAGCCATGCGCGTTCACACTAACACGGGGCCGCCGACCTCATGAAACGGCCGCCGCCGACCCGCTGCACAAACCCCTGCAGCTCGAGCTCGAGCAGCCTGGGCAGCAAACGTGCGGCATCGACGCCCGCAAGCGAGGCCAGCTGGTCCAGATCGTACGCCTCCCCCACGTGCATGACGCGAAGGAGCGGCTCGCGGGCCGCCCGCGCGGGCGCGCCTGTTCGGGGCGCCGCGGCGCCCTCTGGCGGCCACCCCAGTTCCTCCACGATATCGTCCGCACGCTCCACAATCTTTGCGCCGTCGCGAATTAGGGCGTGCGCCCCGCGGTTGCGCCCGCTGAGGACGTTGCCGGGCACCGCCATCACCTCGCGACCCTGTTCCAGCGCGCAGGCGGCGGTGATGAGCGACCCCGACCGCTCCGATGCCTCGACCACGACGACCGCGCGCGACAGGCCGCTGATCAACCGGTTGCGGAGCGGGAAGTGGAACGCCAGCGGCGGCGTGCCCGGTGGATACTCGCTGAGCACGAGGCCGCGCTCGGCAATCGCGCCGGCCAGCGGGGCGTGCTCGTGCGGGTAGATGCGATCCACACCGGAACCGAGCACGGCAATCGTGCGACCGGTCCGCAGCGCGCCCCGGTGCGCCGCCGAGTCGACGCCGCGCGCCAGGCCGCTGACGACGGCGACGCCGCGCGCCGCGAGATCCTCGGCGAGCCGCCCGGCCGTTTCGAGCGCCACCGCCGAGGCGGCGCGCGAGCCGACGATGGCGACCGCCGGCTGGCGCAGGGCCTCGAGCGGACCGCGGAACCAGAGCGCAGGCGGCGCGTCCGGAATCGCGAGCAGCGCCGCCGGAAACTCCGAGGCGTTCCACGGCAGCACGCCGATCCCCTCCATGGCCGCGCGACGGCGCACGTCGCGCGCACGTGCGAGGAGCGGCGCGGCGCGCGCCAGCAGCGCCGGATCGGACGCGCGGAGCCGCGCCGTGAGATCGACGCGAGGCAAATCGGGAACGAGCGACAGCGCGACAGCCTCATCCATCGTCATTGAGGGCTCCCTGCGGGCGTGGCGCCCGGCTGCGCTGGCAGGTCGGAACGTCTGAAGACACCAAAGGCCGGAGCCTCCGCGTGACGCTGCACAGCGGCGGCATCCGGCCTCGATGTCCTGATTATAAGCAGCCGGCTCGCACGTTCGCAACGCGGCCGTGACGCATTACGGAAACAGCGGCCGGGCAGCGCGGCGGCGAACCGTATCTTTGGGCCTGAAATTGAACGATGGTGCGCTGGTACACGCCTTGCTCGGCCGTAGTAAGCTATTGAAATATCGACCACTTGCCCTCGACCGAGTGACTGACTAACATCAGGGCCTTCCACCATGCGTCCCTCCTGGCTGCTCGCGGCGCTGCTCCTGACCCTCGGCTCGGCCCCGCTCGCGGCCGACGCACGGAGCGACGCCCACAAGCAGGTCGAGTTCGGGATCGCCGTGGCGCAGCGCGGGCTGTGGCGCGAGGCGATCTACCGCTGGGAGCGGGCCGTTCAGATCGATCCCTCGTACGCCGCGGCGCACAACAACCTGGCCATCGCGTACGAGCACGAGGGCGAGCTCGACAAGGCGCGCACTGCGTACGAGAAGGCGATCGAGCTCGAGCCGAACAATACGTTCATCAAGCAGAACTACGAGCTGTTCAAGGAAATCAATGACCGCACCACTCGCCAGGACACTCAGTAGCCTGGCGGCGGTCGCGATGACCGCAGCCTGCAGCAGCTACTACGAGATTCCGATTGAGACGCCGATCAGGCCCAAGCTCGACGTGTCGGCGTTTCAGCGGGTCTTCGTCGCCGGCTTCATCGCCGGCGGCAGCGAGGACGTCGACGGGAACCTCGAGACGACCCGGCTGCTCCGCAGCCAGCTGCGCACCAAGTCGGAGCTGCGCGTCATCGATGCCGACGTCCTCCCCCTCATGGAGGTGGCGCTCGAGAACCGCGAGGCCCCAACCGGCCCGGCCGAGCCGGCGGCGGGCGCGATCAGGGACGACGATGATCTGGAGCAGTACGAGCACGTGTTCGCCAACGTGGAGTACTGGAAGCGGATCGGCGAGGAATTTCAGCAGCCGCTCATCGTGACCGGCACCGTGATGTTCGCGCCGCAGGCGCGCTCGGGAATCGTGCAGCGCGACCAGGAGGTCTACGACTCGTTCGGGCGCCGCCGCGTGGTGCCGGTCCGGACCTATATGGAGCGGAAGGGGTTCGTGCTGCGGCCGCGGTTCATCTTCATCGACGGCCGCAGCGGGACCGTGCTGCACTCCGAGAACTACCGGGAAGAGATCCTGTACAACACCAACCAGACCTCCCCGGCGCTCTCCTCGTACTTCGAGCTGATGGACCGGCTGATCCCGAGCTTTCTCAGCACGCTGAGCAGCCAGCACATCCGAGGCACCCGCATCCTTCTGCAGTAGGGCGGGTCCCGCGAAGCGTCTCGCTCCATCGCGAGCGGACCCGCCGATTGCCAGCGTCGCTGCCAAGGGGGGCTTCCATTGGCAGCGAAGTCGGGATAAGCTAACTTCTTTGTGCGCGCCGATTTCCGGCCCGCAGTGCACCCCGAGGAACCGACCGTGTACGCGATCATTCAGGCCCGCGGCAGGCAACTGAAGGTGACGCCAGGCGCTATTGTCGAGATCGACGGCCCCCCGGCCGAGGGCGGCGCTGAGCTGACCTTCGACCAGGTGCTGCTCGTCGAGAAGGACGCCGGCGACGTGGTGGCCGGGGCCCCGTATGTGGCCAACGCCCGCGTGCTCGGGGTGGTCGCCGGCGAGGCACGCGGGCCCAAGCTGCGGGTGTTCAAGAAGAAGCGGCGCAAGGGGTTCCGGAAGACGCGGGGCCACCGCAGCGTCTTCACCCGCGTGCGGATTACCGAAATTCAGATGTAGGCGGACCTGAAGGTCCGCCTCTCCGACGCGTAGCGCCGGGTCTTCAGACCCGGCGGGGGAATCAGCAATGGCTCATAAGAAAGGTCAAGGCAGCTCACGGAACGGCCGCGACAGCAACTCGCAGCGGCTCGGGGTGAAGCGGCACGACGGCAATACCGTGACCGGCGGGTCGATCCTCGTGCGCCAGAAGGGACGCCGCTTCGAGCCCGGCCTTAACGTCGGCCTCGGCAAGGACCACACCCTCTTCGCCAAGATCGACGGCAAAGTGCGGTTCGAGGATCACGGCCGGCGCGGCCGCCGCATCTCGATCATTCCTGTCCAATAAACAACACTCCCAACTTCACAACTTCCAACTCCCAATTCACTGGGGCGTTGGGAGTTGGCATTTTGGGAGTTGAGTCATACTGATACAGATGTTCGTCGATGAGGTGGACATCCATGTGACCGCGGGCGACGGCGGGCGCGGCTGCGTCAGCTTTCGGCGCGAGAAGTTCGTCCCGCGCGGCGGACCCGACGGGGGCGACGGCGGCGGGGGCGGCTCGGTCTACATTGTCGCCACACCCCGGAAGAACACGCTCATCGACTTCCGCTACCACCCCGAGTTCAAGGCCCCGCGCGGCCAGCACGGTCAGGGATCGAACCGGACCGGACACACAGCCGAGGATCTCGAAATCGAAGTTCCCGTCGGCACGCTCATCTATGACACGGGGCCGGACCCGGCGGCACCCGGCGAGGCGCTCCGTCTGGTGGCCGATCTGACCGAACCCGGGCAGCGCGTGCTGGTTGCCCGCGGAGGCCGCGGCGGCCGCGGCAACGCACGGTTCACGTCCTCGACCAATCGGGCGCCGCGCCGCGCGGAGCCGGGCGGCGAGGGCGACGAGCATCACCTGCGGCTTCAGCTCAAGCTGCTGGCGGACGTCGGGCTGGTCGGGTTTCCCAACGCCGGCAAGTCGACGCTGATCGCCCGCATCTCGGCGGCCCGCCCCAAGATTGCCGACTATCCGTTCACCACGCTGACGCCGAACCTCGGCGTCGTGAGGCTCGACGACGACCGCTCGTTCGTCGTGGCCGACGTGCCGGGCCTCATCGAAGGCGCGCACGCCGGCGAGGGGCTCGGCGACCGGTTTCTCCGGCACGTGGAGCGGACGAAGGTGCTGGTGCACCTGGTGGACGTGTCGGGCGCGTCGGGCCGCGACCCGGTGCGCGATTTCGACGTCATCCGCGAGGAGCTGCGCCTGTTCGACGCGCGGCTGGCCGCGAAGCCGCATCTGGTCGCGGCCAACAAGATCGACGCGCTCGACGACCCGGCGCGGCTCGAGCGGCTGGATCGCCACGTGCGCGACTGCGGGTTTCCGCTGTACCGGATCTCGGGCGTGACCGGCGAGGGCGTGACCGATCTGCTCGAGGCGGCCTGGCGGCAGATTGCGGCCGTGCGGGCGGCCGACGAGCCGCGGCCGAGCGGGGGGCCCACCGCAGAGGAGCTGGCATCACGGCACGCATGATGCGGCACCTCGGCGTGCTCGGCGGCACGTTCGATCCGATCCATTCCGGCCATCTCGACCTGGCGGCGGCCGCGCGCAGCGCGCTGGCACTGAGCGAGGTGGTGTTCGTGCCGTCGCACGATCCGCCGCACCGCGCCGCCGATCCTCACGCCAGCGCCTTTCACCGCTTCGCGCTCGTGGCGCTCGCCATCGACGGCCACCCCGGCTACCGCGTCTCCGATCGTGAGCTGGCGCGGCAGGGCCGCTCGTATACCGCCGACACGCTGGACGGCCTGCACGCGGAGGGGTGGGCGCCGTCGCAGCTTTTCTTCATTCTGGGCGCCGACGCGTTTGCAGAAATTGCCACCTGGCACGCCTACCCCGCCGTGCTCGATGCGGCCCACTTCGTCGTGGTGGCGCGGCCGGGGACGACGCTGGAGCAGGCGCTCGCGCGAACGCCCGACCTGATGCGGCGCGCGCATCCGGCGCCGGGCCCCGCCGATGCAGGCGCGTCGACCCGCATCCTGCTCGTCGAGGCGCGTACGCGCGAGATCTCATCGACGATGATCCGCCGGCGGCTTGCCGCCCGGCAGCCGATTGACGGCTTCGTGCCGGCGGCGGTGGCGCAGCATATCGCCGCGCACCGGTTGTATCAGACGCCTTCCTCCCCAGAGACCCTCGAAGACAATCCGCTGGAGACCGACTTGCATGGCGGTAACACGAACATCCAGGGCGCGTAAGACCACCCGTCCACGAGCGGCGGCGGCGCGCCGGACGCCGCGGCTTCCCCGCACGGTGACCGGCGCGGTGCAGGCGGCCCTGAGCAAGAAGGCGCGGGACGTCGTCGTCCTGGACTTGCGCAAGACGGGCGGGTTCACCGATTACTTCGTCATCGCCACCGGCGGCAATCCGCGCCAGATTCAGGCGGTGGCCGACGCCGTGAAGGAGACGTTGAAGAAGGACTTCGGCGAGCGGCCGGCGGTGGCCGAAGGGGTTGAAACGTCCGAATGGATCCTCCTCGACTACTTCAACTTCGTCATGCACGTCTTCAGCCCGGAGTGCCGGGCGTTCTACGCGCTCGAGCGGCTCTGGGGCGGCGCCGAGCGGCACGATTTTGCCGAACCGGCGTAGATGCACTGCTGGCGGCGCTGCTGGCGCCGCCGTGCGTCGTGTGCGCCGCCCCGCTCGATGCGCCGCTCGACGGCCCGGTCTGCGCCCTCTGCTGGCGCCGCGTGCGGCCGCCGGCGCCGCCGCTCTGCCGGACGTGCGGTGATCCGCTGCCGTCGTGGCGGATCATCAGTGCCGCGCTCGAGCACTGCCCCCGATGCCGGCGCGCTCCGGGTGCGGTCAGCGCGGCCCGCTCGGCCGGCGAATACGACGGGGCACTGCGCGCCATCATGCACGCATTCAAGTACGAACGTCGCCGCGGCCTGGCCAGGCCGCTGGCCGCGCTGATGCGCGAGGCCGGGCGGGACGTGCTGCGCGACGCCGACTGCGTCGTGCCGATCCCGCTGCATCCGTGGCGGCGGCTGCGCCGCGGGTTCAACCAGGCGGACGATCTCGCCCGGCAGCTCGGGCCGCCCGTTGTCCGCCTGCTGTGGCGCACGGCGCAGACGCCGGCCCAGACCGGGCTGCCGGCCGCCGCACGGCGCCGGAACGTCCGCGACGCATTCCGCCTCTCGCCGCTCCTGACGCGGGCGGCCCGCGATCGATGGCTCGGCGATTGTGTCGTGGTGCTGGTGGACGACGTGCGCACCACCGGCGCGACGCTCGACGCGTGCGCGACGGTGCTGCGGCGCGCGGGGGCGCGGGAGGTGCGGGCGCTCACGGCCGCGAGCGCGATCCTCCGCGCTACATCTGGAAGAAGCGCGTGACCTTGACGACGAACGAGCGGTTCTGGATGTCGGGGACCCCGCGGCTGAGCGTCGTCCGGCCGTCGCTGTAGACGACGAACAGCTCGCTGCCGGGCGTGTATTCCCAGCGGAAGCGGGCGTTGGTCGACACGGCATCGGTCCGTGACTGGTACTGCACCAGTCCCGACACGAACATGCGTGGCGACAACGTGTACGTGATGCGCGTGATACCCAGGTTCTCGTTCCCCTTCGCCCACGGCAGGTCGATCCGGTTCCAGGAGATCGTCGGCTCGACGTACAGCTGAGGCGAGAATTCGATCCGGCTGCGCCAGCTCAGCTCGCGCCGTGTGCCTTCATAGAAGCCTCCGTACCGCACGCTCGCGGTGCCGCTGAGCTTCCGCTGCGGCCCGAAGGTGTACGCGCCGCGGAACTGGCGGAAGACGAAGTCGCCCACCGGCACGCGGACATCCTTGGCCACGAGGAACGGCTCGTCGATCGATTCCCGCGTCCGCAGCATGTCGAACTGCATGTTGTCGCCGCTGTTGAGATCGACGCGCACGAAGGCCAGTTGGTCGCGAGTCTGGAGATGCTGTCGGTCCGGGTCGGTAAAGTAATCGACCTCAATGGTGTACGAGAGCTTGCGGACTCCGGGCAGGTTTCTCGGCCGCGGCTCGAAGGCAAACCTCGCGCGCGATCGCACGTATCCCTCGGGACGCTGCACGAACCCGACCTCGGGATTGAAGTTGCTGCCGGCGGCGGTCTGCTCGATATCAACGGTCCACCGGTCGGGGTTCCAGGCAAACCGCGACCGGTACGCGAGGTCGTCCCCGTGGCGCCCTGGCGTCTCCGACTTCGCGATGAAGTTGATGAACCCGACGTTCTCGTAGAAGTTCAGGACGGCGTCTGCGCCGTAGACGTAGTTGTGCGTCGCGCCGGACGCCGGGTTCCGGGTCGTGCTGATCACGCCGATGCGGCTGCGGCGCAGGAACTCCCGCTGCACGCGCACGGCGGTAAAGTCTGTGGTTACCGCCCCCACTGATGGCTCTTCGCCGGTGCGGATGGCCATGGCCCCCACCCGGTACTTGCCGCTCCGGCCGAGCAGCCGCGTGCCGCCCAGAATGGGCACGACCGTGCCGTTCTCGATGCCGATGCGGCGGCTGAAGAAGACGGTCGGCACCTCCGGATTCGTCGAGGCGGCCTGCTGCATGCCGAACGAGAAGAGCTGGTTGCTCTCGAGGAAGAACTCCCGCTTCTCCGGAAAGCGCACGGTGAACCGGGTCAGATTGACGACCTGCTCGTCGTCCTCGACCTGCGCGAAGTCGGTGTTGACGGTGAAGTCGGCCACGTAGCTCTGCGACACGCCCCAGCGCGCATCGGCCCCGAACTCGGCGTTGCCGTCGTTGGAGACGATCGGCCGCACCGCCCGGTTCGTCACCGACGACCCGAGCGCGTACCCCTTCAGCGTGATGTTGCGGAGATTTCGCGGCGGCTCGATGCCGACCAGCGTGGCGGCGTTTGACGCCCGGTTGAGCCCGTTCCGCTGGTACGACGCGGGCGTGGGCGTGAGATAGGTCATCTCGGTCTTCCAGCGGACGTTCCGCCGGAAATTGATGCCCCAGACGCTGCTCCCCTCCTTGAACCTGATCGAGTGGAACGGAATCCGGAACTCGAGCGTCCAGCCGCCGTCGAAATCGGCCGACCTGGCGTCCCAGATCGTGTTCCAGTCGGAAAGGGCGCTCTCGTTGGTCACCTCCGCGTCGCTCATCCCGCCCTGCGCGTTGGCGTAGAAGACATAGCCGTTGCGCCGATCGTAGAAGGTGTCGAGCAGCACGGCGAAGTGGTCGTTGTTGTACAGGTTGTTCGCGTCGCGCCGCATGTCGCTCATGACGCGCTTCGACGAATCGCTCTCCCACAGGCGGGCCCCGACGTACAACGAGTCATCGTCGAAGGTGACCCAGACCTCGGTCTTGTCGGTCGCGGGGCGGCCCTCGAACGGCTCCTGCTGAATGAAATCGCCGATCGGCTCGTTGTCGTGGTAAAGCGCCTCGTCCAGGCGGCCGTCGAAGTCGAGCGGCTCGGTCAGCTGGATCGCGCGGACGGTGACGTGCCCGCTCTCGTCGCGCGACACGACGGCCGGCGGGACCGGCGCGGGAGGCCCGTCGATGAACGCGGTCTCCCCCTGGGCACGCTGCTGCCCGGCGATGGCAAACGAAGGAAAGAACGCGATGACGCCGAGTACAAGTAGGGCGGCCGAACGATTCAAAGGGGTCTGTCGATCATAGCCGATTTGCCACGGCCGTGTGGACGTCCGCGGCCACGGCGTCCCGGTCGCGCGTGGCGTCGATCGTGACCCATCCGGCGGCCGCCTGCCGCCGGTAACTGGCGCGTACGCGCCCGAGGAGCGCGAGGTCCTGCTCGTACCGGTCCCGGCCGAGCTGCTTGCGCCGCGCCGACACCTCAGGCGGAATATCGAGCAGGATCGTCACGTCCGGCTGCGGAAGATGCCGCTGGATCGTCTGGAGCCACTCCGGGTCGAGCCCCTGCGCCTCGCCGTAGGCCACGCTCGACGCCAGGTACCGATCGCACAGCAGGATCGCGCCGCGGGCGCGGCTGTCGGCCATCGCCTGCCGGAACTCGTACCGGTTGGCCACGTAAAGCAGCTGCATGACGTCCGGGCCGTACTCGCGCTCGCCCATGAGCGCGCGCCCGATCTCGCCGCCGATGACCGTGGTGTACTCCGGAAACGACCAGGTCTCCACCGTCCGCCCGCGCGCGAGGAGCCGCTCGCGCAGCAGCTCGACCTGCGTCTGCTTGCCGCTCTGATCGAGGCCCTCGAAGGCGATCAGGAGACCGCTCACGATTCGAGCGCCAGCATGTCGTCGATGGTTTGACGCCGGCGGATGAGCGCCCACCGCCCCTGGTCGACGAGCACCTCCGCGGGCAGGAGGTGCCGGTTGTAGTTTGACGCCATCGCCGAACCGTACGCGCCGGCGTCGAGAATCGCGACCAGATCGTCGACCTCGAGCGGCGGCAGCAGGCGGTCGCGGGCGAAGACGTCGCTGCTCTCGCAAATGGGGCCGACGACATCCCAGGACGTCTCGGCGCCGCGAGGCGGCCGCACCGGCACGATGCGATGGAACGAGCCGTACAGCGCCGGCCGCATCAGCTCCGCCATGCCGGCGTCGAGCACGGCAAACTGCCGTCCGCCGGTGTACCGCTTGGTATCGACGACACGGGCCACCAGCGCGCCGGCGCGGCCGACAATCGCGCGTCCCGGCTCGAGCAGCACCGGCAGCCCGGTCCGGCGAAGCTCTGGAATCACCGCCGCCGCGTAGTCGGCCGCACCAATCATCGGCCGTCCTTCGTACGGGATGCCGAGTCCTCCTCCGATATCCACGTGCTCGAGCGCGACGCCGTCGCTCTGAAGCTCCGAGGCGAGGGTTGCCGCCGCCGCGGCGGCGTGTCGAAGTGGATCGGCCGTGGTGATCTGCGATCCGATGTGCACGTGGACGCCGACGAACCGCAGACTCTTCTGCGATCGCCGCTCGCGATAGATGGCGCGGGCCTGGGGCAGCGGCACGCCGAACTTGTTGATCCTGAGACCGGTCGAGATATTCGGATGGCTGCAGGCGTCGATATCGGGGTTCACGCGCAGCGCCACCCGCGCCTCGCGCCCCTGGCCCGAGGCGAGCGCGTCGATGCGGTCGAGCTCGCCCGCTGATTCGGCGTTGATCACTCCGATGTCCGCGGCGATGGCGTGCTCGAGCTCGTCGCGAGTCTTGCCGACACCGGTGAACACGATGTCGCGCGGCCGATAGCCGGCGCGGAGCGCCACCTCGATCTCCCCTCGCGAGTTCGCATCGACCTTGCTGCCGATCGAGTGAAGCAGGCGTACGAGGGCGAGCGTCGAATTGGCCTTCATCCCGTAATGGATGGCATGCGGACAGGCGGCGAACGCGGCGTCCATCTCGCGGAACGCGTCGCGAACCGCACGGGCGCTGTAGACATACACCGGAGTGCCGACACGCTCGACGATCGACTCGATGCTCACGCCGTCGCACGCGAGCGCGTTCTGTGTGTGCGTGAACGATTCGGACACCGGCGCCCGCATGTTATCATGCGCCCATCGAGACCTCGCGCGTGCGCATGCGGCGAACAGAATGAACCTGAGCACGGATCGGCTGCAGGGGATCGCGATCGTGCGCGTCACCGAAACGCGACTGCTCTACCCGATGTTGTCCGAGTTCGCCGGGGCGATCGGCGCGCTCATCGACGGCGGCGATCGCCGGCTCGTGATCGATCTCTCCACCGTGACCTCGGTCGACAGCGCCACCGTGGGCTGCCTGATGGATCTCCACCGGCAGGCCGACGCGGCCGGCGGCGCATTGAGGCTGTGCGGGGTCCAGAAGCGCGTCGAGACGATGCTCGAGATGACCGGCGCGCAGGACGTGCTGAAGGTCTACGCCGACGAAGCGTCGGCGATCAAGAGCGCTAGTTGACCGCCGGCACGGCGCCCTTGACCGGCAGGGCGGCGGCGCGTTCGGCCGGCTGCAGCGGCGTTTCCACCAGCGTCCACGCCTCGGGCTCGTCCAGCAGGTGCGCGGCAAACGCCGTGTGCAGCGCGTGGCCGCCCCGGTGCGCCACGAGATGGCCGATGATCGGGTGCCCCACGAGCGCCATGTCGCCGATGACGTCCAGGATCTTGTGCCGGACGAACTCGTCGTCGAACCGCAGCGCCTGATTGAGCACGCCGGTGTCGCCGATGACCACCGCATTCTCCAGCGAGCCGCCGAGCGCCAGGCCCTGCTGCCGCATCATCTCGACCTCTTCGAGGAAGCCGAACGTGCGCGCGGGGGCGATCTCCTCCACGAACGACTCCTCCGTGATGCGGATCGTCCGCGACTGGTGCCGGAGGAGCGGGTGATCGAAGGCGATGCTGTAGGTCACCTTGAAGTGATCCGACGGGTAGACGGCGATGCGCTTGTCGCCCCGTGAGAGCGAGATCGGCCGCAGGATCTTGAGATAGCGGCGGGTCGCAGGCAGCGCCTTGAGCCCCGCTTCCTGAATCAGATAGATGAACGGCGCGGCGCTGCCGTCCATGATCGGCACTTCCGGCGAGTTCAGTTCCACGATCGCGTTGTCGACGCCCAGACTGACGAACGCCGCCAGGAGATGCTCGACGGTGTCGACGGTCGCGGTATCGCGGGTCAGGCCGGTGGCGTGATTGATGCCGCCGACATGCCTGACGGTGGCCGGCACTTCGAGACCGCCGAGATCCGACCGGCGGAAACGGATGCCCGAATCGACCGCGGCAGGCTTGAGGGAGAGGGTGACCTTGTTGCCTGAGTGAAGGCCGATCCCGACGCAGCGGATGGATCGGCGGAGCGTCCGTTGTGGGTGCATCAGGCTCCCTGGCTAGTGTGGGCTCTCCATCGAGAAGCAATCACAGTGCCGAGCTGTGCAATTTCTGAGTCACCCCTCTAACTTGTTGCCGGTTCGAGCCTTGTTGGGCGACCGCCGCACGCGTGCGCTGCATCGGATGCCCGCTTGTTGCGAGGCTGACACATGCAGCCGAGCTAAGACTGTGGCGAGTTTAACACACCTCGCAGGAACACGCCCGTGACCGACGGCTCGTGCAACGCGACGTCCTCGGGTGAGCCGGCCGCCACCAGGTACCCGCCGGCATCGCCCCCTTCCGGGCCGAGATCGATCAGATGGTCGGCCGACCGGATCACGTCGAGGTTGTGCTCGATGACGACGACGGTGTTGCCCTGATCGACGAGCTTGTTCAGCACGTCGAGCAGCTTGCGCGTGTCCTCGAAGTGCAGGCCCGTCGTCGGCTCGTCGAGGATGTAGAGCGTCCGGCCGGTGCTCCGGCGCGACAGCTCGCGCGCGAGTTTGACGCGCTGCGCTTCCCCGCCGCTGAGCGTGGTGGCCGACTGCCCGAGCTCGATGTAGCCGAGCCCCACCTCCTGCAGCGTGCGGAGCTTGCCGGCAATCGACGGGATGTTCTCGAGGAGCGGCAGCGCCTGATCGACGGTCAGGTCGAGCACTTCCGCAATCGACTTGCCGCGGTAGTGCACGTCGAGCGTCTCGCGGTTGTACCGCCGCCCCTTGCACTGCTCGCAGGTGACGTACACGTCGGGCAGGAAGTGCATTTCGATGACAATGACGCCGTCCCCCTGGCACGCCTCACAGCGTCCGCCCTTGACGTTGAAGGAGAACCGGCCCGGCCTGAAGCCCCGTGCCTTCGCCTCGGGCATCATCGCGAAGAGCTCGCGGATGAAGGTGAACATGCCCGTGTAGGTGGCGGGGTTCGACCGCGGCGTCCGGCCGATCGGCGACTGATCGATCTCGATCACCTTGTCGATCAGCTCCACCCCGTCGATGCGGTCGTGCGCGCCCGGCTCGGCGACGGCCTTGTAGATGGTGCGCGCGAGCGATCGGTAGAGGATGTCGTTGACGAGCGTCGACTTGCCGGAGCCGCTGACGCCGGTCACCGCCGTCAGCGTGCCGAGCGGAATCGCCACGTCGATGCTCTTCAGATTGTTGGCGCGCGCGCCGCGGATGACGATCTCGCCGCGGAGCGACGGCCGGCGGGAGCGCGGCGTCGGGATCGACCGCTCGCCGCGCAGGTAGGCGCCGGTGAGCGACCCGTGCCCACCTGTCAGGAGCTCGGCGGGCGGCCCCTGGAAGATGACGTGGCCGCCATGCTCGCCCGCGCCCGGCCCGAGGTCCACGACGTAGTCGGCCGTACGGATCGTCTCTTCGTCGTGCTCCACGACGACGACGGTGTTGCCGAGGTCGCGCAGGCGCGCCAGCGTCGACAGCAGCTTCCGGTTGTCGCGCTGATGGAGGCCAATCGAGGGCTCGTCGAGCACGTACAGGACGCCGGACAGGTTGGCGCCGATCTGCGTGGCCAGGCGGATGCGCTGCCCTTCGCCGCCCGACAGCGTGGCCGCGCTGCGATCGAGGGTGAGATAGCCGACGCCGACGTCGTGGAGAAACTGCAGCCGCTCGCGAATCTCGCGGAGAACCCGGCCGGCAATGAGCGTTTCCCGCTCGCTCAGATCGAATCGTCCGAACACGTCGAGCGCCTCGCTGATCGGCAGCCGCACGTACTCCGCGACCCCGCGCCCCTTGACACGCACCGCCAGGCTCTGCGGCTTCAGGCGATGGCCGTGGCACGCCGGACACTCGCGCAGGCGCCGGTACGGTTCGAGATCCTCCTGCACGGCCCAGGAGCCCTCGTCGTACCGGCGCCGCAGGTTCGGCACGATCCCCTCGAAGTCCCTGCCGAACGGCTCCAGGCCCGCGTCGCGCCTGCGTGCGCGCGGCGGCACGAACTCCTCGACCGCGCCATCGTCCTCGTCATCAACAATGCTGGCGGATCCGCGGCTCGATGAATCAGAACTCGCCGCGGAATCCGCCCCACGTACTGTTCTGGTTGCGTCGGGGCTCGCCGCGGAATCCGCCCCACGTACTTTCCTGGATCCGCTCCTGGGACCGAAGAGCAGGACGTCCTTCTGCTTCTTCGACAGCCTCGCGAACGACGCCTCGGGATCGATGCCGTAGATGCGCGCGAGCGACAGAATCGCATCGCGCACGAGCTTGCGGTCGCCGCGCGCCCATGGCGCGATGGCGCCTCCCAGCAGCGACTTCGAGTCGTCCGGGACGATGAGACGCGGGTCGAAGTCGTACGTGAAGCCGAGCCCCTGGCACTCGGGACAGGCGCCGTGCGGCGAGTTGAACGAGAACGCCCGCGGCGTCATCTCGGGCATCGAGATGCCACACTCGATGCACGCGAGCCGCCGCGAGAAGAGCTGGTCGCCGCCTTCGTACGAGTTGACGATGACGATGTCGTCGGCCAGAGTGAGGGCGAGCTCGAGCGACTGGGCGAGACGCCGCTCGATCCCCGACTTCACGATGAGCCGATCGACCACCACGTCGATGGAGTGGTTGCGGCGCCGATCGAGCTTGATCTCCTCGTCGAGCGAGCGGAACTGCCCGTCGACCCGCGCCTTGGTGAAGCCGCGCTGCCGGAGCGCCTGCAGCTCCTTCTTGAACTCCCCCTTGCGGCCGCGGACGATGGGCGCGAGCACGTTGATCCGCTCGTCCTGCGGGTAGAGCATCACGAGGTCGAGAATGCGCTCGAGCGACTGCGAGGCGATCGCGCGCCCGCAGCTGGAGCAGTGCGGCAGGCCGACGTTGGCGAACAGCAGCCGCAGGTAGTCGTAGATCTCGGTCACCGTGCCGACCGTGGAGCGCGGGTTCGAGCCGGTCGTCTTCTGCTCGATGGAGATGGCGGGCGACAGCCCTTCGATCAGGTCGACGTCCGGCTTCTCCATCTGCTCGAGAAACTGCCGGGCGTAGGCCGACAGCGACTCGACATAGCGCCGCTGCCCTTCGGCGTAGATCGTGTCGAAGGCCAGTGACGACTTGCCGGACCCGGACAGGCCGGTGATGACGACCATCCGGTCGCGGGGCAGGTCGACGTCGATGTTCTTGAGGTTGTGGACGCGGGCGCCGCGCACCGCAATCCAGTCGTGACCCATACCTTACTGCCAGGAATTCCGTCGGTGTCTGAAACCTTCATTCTACCCCGGCGGCAGGCGGACCTGAAGGTCCGCCTCTACGAAGCCTCTTCGCGGTGTCCGGCCGGCGTTGAGGCGGACCTCCAGGTCCGCCTGATTCGTCAGCTAGTTGAAGCGATAGGCGGTCTCATTGGAGGTGACGGCCATCGCGCCGCCGGGTCCGAACGCAATGCCGACCAGCGACGGCCCCGAGATCACGAGCTCAGGGCGGCCTTCAGGATCGGCAAACCGGTACACGCCGCTGGCGCCCGCCACCGCGTCGACCACATACAACGCGCCATCCGGTCCGAAGGCCAGCCCCTGCGGCCGGCCGAGCGGATGCGGCAGCGGCCGGCACTCACCCGTGCGGTCGATCCGGTAGACGTGGTCGAAGGCGCTGAGGGTCGGCGCCGTGACGAACAGCTCCTGGGCGGGGCTCATCGCCAGGTGAAAGGCCGCCACGCTGGCCGGGAGCGTCGCAAAGGGCGTGGCCCGCCCGTCGCGGACGCGGAAGACGGTACCCGACCGGTCGCCGACATACATCGAGCCGTCGCCGTCGAAGGCGATCCCGCACGCAACGCCGAGATCGCCGGCGGCCTGCTCGGCCGAGCCGTCCTCACGCACTCGATAGACGGCGCCCTCGAACCGGCTCGACACGTACAGCCGGCCGTCGGGGCCGATGGCCAGCGACGTCGGGTTGACAATCCCCGACGCAAACGGCTCGCGCGTGCCGTCCGGCGTGACGCGGAAGAGCGACACCGGCGCCTCCTGCCCGCGCGATCCGCTGTAGGTGACGAACAGATTGCCGTCCCGATCGAACACCGGGCTGTCGACCTGGTGCAGCCCGGTCGCCCACCGGCCACCGACGTCGATGTAGGTGGTCTGCAGCGGCACGCCCGGGACCTTGAGCGGCAGGCGCCCCTCGACCCCTTCGGGGATCACGATGACGATGCGGCTCGAGGAGGCAAACGAGACGCGGGCGGACCTGTCCCCGAGACACAGGGTGGAGAGATCGTCGAGGGGAAACGAGGAGCCGCCGATCGTGACCCGCCCGCCCTCGACCGCCCGAAGCGGCTGGACGGACGTGATGGTGGGCACAAAGGCGATCCTAACGTGCTTACGGGTCTTCTTCGAGCTCGAGGTTCCAGTAGAGGTAGTCGCGCCAGGTTTCGGGGGCGTTGCGCAGCCCGATCGTGATCCGGATGGCCGGCGCCGAATCGGGCCGCCGCGGCGGCCGCCCCATCTTCATCCCCGCCTCGGCCGGCGTGCGCCCCCCCTTCTTCCGGTTGCAGGCGATGCAGCAGGTGACGATGTTCTCCCAGTCCTTGCGGCCGCCGTGGGCGACGGGCACCACATGGTCGAACGTCAGCTCGTTGGTCGACATCGCCTCGCTGCAGTACTGGCACGTGTAGTTGTCGCGCGCGTAGATGTTCGCGCGGGAGAACGGGACGTAGTCGAACCGGCGTCTGATCTTGACGAAGCGGAGGAGGCGGATGACGGAGGGGAGCTTGAAGCTGAACGACACCGCCCGTACTTCGCGGTCGTGGACCGCGATGATCTCGACCTTCCCCTGGCACCAGAGCGTGACCGCCTTCTGCCAGTGCACGACCTTGAGCGGCTCGTACGAGGCGTTGAGGAGGAGTGCCTGCTCCATGGATCCGCGTTTATGATAACCGGCCCGAACCTGAGCTGTCTAGAACGCCAGACGTGGAAGACTAGTGTCCTCAGCGAGTTAGGCCGATAGGAGGGACGTGCTGCCACGCGTGCTGATCGTGCTGCTGGCGCTGACCGCCGGCGCCTGCGCCGCCCGGAGCGGCGGCCCCAGCGCCGTCCCGCGTCCGTTTCCCGGCGCTGCGCTTCCGCCTGGTGCGGGCGAGGCGCCGGTCGCCGACGCGGCCCCGCCGGCCGAAACCGCGGCGGACGCGGCGCCCGTGGCTCCGCTGCCTTTCGCGGGGGGCATGGTCGAGTCGGTCGTGCGCACGGCCATGAATTATCTGGGCGTGCCGTACCGAAACGGCGGGAGCAGCCCCTCGGGCTTCGACTGCAGCGGCTTCGTGCAGTACATCTTTGCGCAGTACGGGCGTCTGATCCCGCGCGAGGTCCGCGATCAGTACCGCATCGGGCACGAGATCGATCTGAAGGAGGTGCGGCCGGGCGACCTCCTCTTCTTCCAGACGGTCAGCCGTGGCGCCTCACACGTCGGGATGGCGATCGGCGAAGGCCGGTTCGTGCACGCCCCGAGCTCCCGCGGCGTGGTGCGCGTGGAGCCGTATACCGGGTCCTACTGGGCGCGCCGGTTCGTCGGCGCGCGCCGTGTGGCGGAGCCCGTGACGGCGGCCGCCCCGCGGCCGGCGGTCTTTCCCGGATCGATACGTTCGGCGAGGTAGAGGCCCGGCTGAAGCCGGGCACTACGTACAGAATTCGAGCGGCGTGTTCAGGCGGCGCGGACCTCGCGCCCATGCGCGGGCGCCAGCCGCCGCGACGCCGTGCGGAGGAACTGCCGCAGCACGAGGTCGTCCGCGGTGTATGACGCCCTCAGGCTCGGCACGGTGAGCGGCTCGACGCGGCACCGCACCCCGTCGGGCGATGGCGGCTGCGGGTCGAGCACCTGGATGTAGCGCTGCGGGTAGGAGGGGTAGCCGCGGAACGCCAGGCCGGCGATGCCGCCAGAGCGGCCGCACAGCTCGTCGAAGTGGTACCGCAGCACGTCCAGCACCGCGGGATCGGGCTTCGTCTCCAGATAGTGGTGCACCATCGCCACCACGTCCTCGAAAAACCGGTCGCCATGGCAGTTGGCGGAATAGGTGCCGTCCGCGCGCTCCATGCGGCGGATGCCGGGGCGGGCCGGGTCGATGTGATACAGCTCGTGGACGATCGTGTCGAGCTTGCCCACCCAGTTCGGCTGCCCCTTGTAGTGGACCTGCTTGCGCGAGCGCGCCAGCACCTGGTCGCAGAAGCGCGGCAGCGTGAACGACACCATGTAGTCGATCGGCTTCGTGCCGACCTGCACTTCAGGGGAGCGCGTGACGAACCACTGCGATCGTCGCGTGAGGCGCCCGGTCGTCCGGTCGCGCCAGAAGTAGTAGCCCGGCTCGCTCGGCGGGAGGCAGATGCAGTGGCAGGTGGCGAACGCCCCTTCCGCATCGGAACGGCCCGAGCGCGCGAACACGAGCACGCGGTTCATGTCGATGAAGGACAGCGTCGGCACACGCTGCACGATGTCCCGCATGAGGCGCGAGAGTCCGTCTGTGTAGTTGATCATTTCATCCGTCGCAAAAAGGCGTGACGCTGGCGGACGAAGACCAGACATCCTCGCAACTGTCTGCGCGTAGAAACCGTCTTTCAGTTGTACGAAAAGGTACGAGCGGTCCGATTATATAGCGTGTCGGCGCATGTGTGCCGACACTTCACTCAGCCGTTTCAAAAAAACGGGGAATCAGGGAACCGCCGGCTCGACCGGCGGCTCGGCCGTTTCCATTTCGGGGAGAGGCGGCGTGAGCATCTCGGGCGGTTCCATGACGGTCTCAGGCTGCGTCATGGTGTCGTCGGTGGGCGCGTCCGGCACCGCCGCCACCACCGGCACGGGCGGGGGCGGCGTGACCTCGCCCATCCGCCGGAGAATCAGCCGTTGCCGCGCATACAGCCGGGCTGAGGGCCGCGCGGGATTCAGCCGCCGGGGGTTGATGATGGCGCCCGCCAGAAGCGCCGCCTGCTCGGCGGTGACCGCGGACGCGGGAACGCCGAAATAGGTGCGGGCGGCCGCCTCGGCCCCCCAGATCCCGTCGCCCCACTCGATCGCGTTCAGGTAGATCTCGAAGATCCGCGCCTTCGGCAGCGCCGCCTCGAGCCGCCGCGCGATGATGAGCTCGCGCAGCTTGCGGAATGGATCGCGCGATGGCGAGAGATACAGGTTCTTGGCCAGCTGCTGCGTAATCGTGCTCGCCCCGCGGATGGCCCGCCCCTGCTCCCAGTTGATCCGGATCGACTCACGGATCTGCTCGAGATCGATCCCCTCGTGGTCCCAGAAGGCGGCGTCCTCCGCCACCAGCACCGCGCGCTTGAGGCTGGGCGAGATCCGCGAGTACGGCACCCACCGCTGCACCTGGCGCACCGTGCGCCCGTCGCGCGCCGCCTCGCGCGCGCGCAGCTCCATGAACGCCGTCGTCTCCGGGTTGCCGCGCGCCAGCACCCGCACGTCGGGGAGCGTCACGTAGACGTAAATGACGACGCCGAAGGCGGCCGCCGCAACCCCGGCGAGCGCGCCGATCAGACGCCGGCGCGGCTTACCCACCGACGACGATCTTGATGCGGCTGCCCTGTCGTGGCGGCGTGCCGGGCGCCGAGTTGTTCATGACGGCGAGCGTGGCCGGCGTGACGATGCCGCCCGAGCGCTCCGCGATCGCCGCCCAGCTGTCGCCCGCGCGCACGACGTAGAAGTCCACGCGGCTGGGACGGACGTTCTCCGCCTCCGCCGCCGACAGCCGCCGGAACGACCGGATGCTCGTCGTCAGCGCGCCGTCCGCCTGCTGGAAGAGGGCCGGCGCCGCCAGCCCGACGACCAGGTAGATCTGGCCGCCGTAGTCGATGTGCGCGGCGCGCGCGTTCACCGCGCCGAGCCCCTCGATTTGCCCCTGGTAGAGGCCGACGTACGCCGGGAGGCTGTCGATCGTCGCCTGCTCGCCCCGCACCTCGCGGAAGCCGGCGCCTCCCATGCTGTTGCCGGCAATCTCCCGGATGTTCCGCCCGCGCGGCTGCTCGACGAGCTCCAGGATCATGAAGACGTCGGCGCCCGGCGCCTTCGCCATCACCTGCTGCGGGCTGTTCTGGATCTCCCAGCTCTGCGGAAAGTCGATCCGGAACCGCAGCACCGGGTGCAGGAACACGCTGCCGCGCGCGATCCCCTGCTCGGGGTTGTCGCCGTAGACGATGCCGTCGATGCGCTGCTCGAAGGCGTCGCGGTTGGTGGCAAACGATCCGCCGCCGGCCTTGAGCTGCTGCACGGCCGGCTGGATGTCCTCCACGCGCGCGAGCGGCTCTGGATGCGTCGAGAGCCAGTTCGGGACGCCGCGCCGGTCGCCCGCCGCCTCGTCGAGCCGGCCGAGCGTGGAGAGGAAGGCGGGCACGCCCGCCGGGTCCCATCCGAGCTTCGCCTCGTATCCCGCCCCGAGGCCGTCCGCCTGCACCTCGTCGTCGCGCCCGTACTTGAGGAAGAGCACGCCGAGCGCCTGCGAGCCGAGGTCCCCGAAGGGGCGCGCGGCCGGCACGAAGATCGAGAGCGCGGTGAGCCCGATCATCCCGCTGATCTGACGCGTGTACTGCTGCGCCGAGTGGCGCGCGGTGACGTGGCCGATCTCGTGGCCGATCACGCCGGCGAGCTCCGCCTCGTTGTCGAGGAACGGCAGGATCCCGCGCGTGACGTAGATGGCGCCGCCCGGGACGGCAAACGCGTTCACCGCCGGGACGTCGACCACGGTGAAGCGCCAGGGGAGCTGCGGCCGCTCGGAGATCTTCGCGATGCGCCAGCCGATCTCGCTGACGTAGCGCTGCAGCTCGGGGTCGTTGTAGACCCCCATCTCTTCCTTGATCTCCGCCTCGGACTCGTTGGCGATCTGGATCTCCTGCGCCTCGCTCATGAACGTGAGCTCGCGGCGGCCGGTGACCGGGTTGGTGGCGCAGGCGGCCAGAACGGCCAGCAGCGTGATCGTAAGTGCGATGCGAAGGTTCATCTTTGCTCCCGCCGTTTCAGGCGGGTCTCAAGACCCGCCTCTACGATCGTCGTAGAGGCGGACCTTCAGGTCCGCCTGCCTTAGGAGTGAACGGCCTCGAGTAGTCCCAGCGCGTCGAGCTGCACGCGCACCGCGTCGACAATCGGCGGCGCCACCGGGCGGAGCGGCGGCCGCGGCGGCCCGGCGGCAAAGCCCATCAGCGTGAGCGCCGCCTTGAGCGCGGGCACGCCATGCCCGCCGCCAATCGTCCGCGCGAGCGGCACGAGCCGCCGCTGCAGATCGCGTGCCTCCTCGACCCGCCCCTCACGCACGAGCGCCACCAGCTGCACGCATGCGTCGGAGGCCAGCATGGCGAGCGCCAGCACCGCGCCGTCGCAGCCGACGCAAAGCGCCGGGAAGAGCGTGGCCGCCGAGCCCGCGAGCACCGTGAAGTCGTCCGGGGTGCGTGTGATGTACTCGGCAATCTGCACGAGGTCGCTCCCCGACTCCTTCAGGCCTGCGATATTCGGGTGCTCGGCCAGCTTCGCCACCGCATCCGGCGCCAGGTTCACACCGGTGTAGACCGTCACGTTGTACAGCAGCACCGGGAGCGGCGACGCATCGGCCACCTCGGCGTAATGCCGGACGAAGACGTCGGTGGTCATCTGCCCCTTGAAGAACGACGGCGTGCGCACGAGCACCGCATCGGCGCCGGCGGCGGCCGCGCGCGTCGTGGCCGCGATCGTGGCCCGGGTGGACTCGCGGCCGGTGCCGACAATCATCGGCCGGCTGCGCGGCATCTCCGACCGCACGATGTCGACCAGCCGATCCGCCTCGGCGTCCTCGAGCTGAGGCGCCTCGCCGTTGGACCCGAGGACGACCAGGCCGGTCAGCCGGCTCGCCATCCAGCGCCGCACGTTCGAGCGGAGCCCGGCCTCGTCCAGCGTGTCGTCCGGGAGAAACGGGGTCGCGATCGGGGTGAACACGCCTGTGAACTTCTTCATCGCTCCAATTGTACAGGCGAGCGCCCGCTCCCCTGCACCGCCAGGTTCACCGCGAGCGTCACGAGAAAGATGGCGCCGGCCGGCGCCAGCATCCAGGGCGCGTCGGCCACGAGCGACACGTTGGCCGCCTCCTGCAGCATCGTGCCCCAGGTGGGCACGCCGGCCGAAAAGCCGAAGCCGACGTAGGAGAGCGTCGCCTCTGCCAGGATGAACGCCGGGAGCAGCAGCGTCGCCTGCACCGCCAGGTACCCCGACGCGGCGGGGAGCAGATGGCGCACGAGCAGCCGCCAGGGCGTTGCGCCGAGCGCGCGGCCGGCGGCGACGTACTCCTGCTCGCGCTCGGAGGCGACGATCGCGCGCACGCCGCGCGCGACCACCGGCCAGCCGAGCAGCGCAAAGATGGCCGCCAGCAGCGCGAAGACCGTCGAGGCCGGCAGTACGAGCGGCAGCGCCGCGCGGAGCGCGAGCGCCACGTAGATGGCCGGCAGCAGGAGCACGAACTCGGTGGTGCGCGAGAGCGCTTCGTCAACCATGCCGCCGGCCAGGCCGGCGGCCCCGCCGAGCAGCGCGCCGACGACGAGCGCGAGCAGCGTCGCCACGGCGGCGAGCGCCAGCGTCGTCCGCGCGCCGTAGAGCAGACGCGAGAAGATGTCGCGGCCGAAGCCGTCGGCCCCAAGCAGCAGCAGCGGGCCGCCGTCTGCCTCCGGCAGCGTGACGAGACGGCCGCCGGCGAACCACCGGAGCGGAGCCGGCCTGGAGAGATCCGCCTCGAACCGTCGCTCCAGCCGGTTCACCAGGCGCTGGTGATAAATGAAAGGTGGGCGCGGGCCTGCCTCGCCGAAGCCTGCGCCCTCATGGAACAGGCGAAGGCGGGTCGGCGGCGCATAGAGCGCGTCGGTAAACGAGCGGTCCGGCGGGTTCGGCGCCAGCCACGGGGCGGCAACCGCGATAAGCGCGATGAAGACCAGGAGGGCGTAGCCTGCGCGCTTCATGCCCCTGGCCCCCTTGCCCCCTCGCCCCCTTCACGGATGCGAGCCTGCCTCGCCGAAACGACGCGAGTGGTCGATGCGTCGCGAAGGCGGGGGTCGGCCGCGGCGAGCATCAGATCTCCGATCAGGCTCCCTGCCGCCAGCAGCAGCCCGCCCATCGCGGCGCAGCCGGCCACCAGATAGATGTCGCGCGCGCGCAGCGCCTCGTACATCAGCCGCCCGAGCCCCGGCCACGCGGTGACGAACTCCACCACGAACGACCCCGACAGCAGCGTGCCGATCGCCAGGCCGTACACCGCGCAGAGCGGCGGCAGCGACGCGCGCCACGCGTGCCGCAGCACGAGGTCGCGGGGGCCGACGCCGCGGGCGGCCGCGGCGCGCGCGAACGGCCGGCCGAGCGACTCCCCGATCGCCTGCGCCTGCAGCCGCTCGAATGTGGCGGCTATC
>Ga0155950_1001_pt4 | contig 77988 bp, 70 predicted proteins | sample RifCSPlowO2_02_FD_107604 | JGI IMG/M metagenome (GOLD analysis project Ga0155950, IMG submission 107604) | Acidobacteria bacterium RIFCSPLOWO2_02_FULL_67_21
CCCTCCGCAACCGCGCGATGATGAGATCCGGCAGCGGCTGCGGCAGCTCGACGTGGACGGCACGACCCCGCGCGACGCGCTCCAGTTCCTCGCGGATCTCAGGACGCTTGTGGACGACTAGAGTGCCAACGCCCAACGCCCAACGCCTCAACTCCCAACGCGGCGGATCAACGGGCCCACGCCGGTGGTCGTCGTGTATCTGCTTGGGAATTGGGAGTTGGCTTTTGGGAGTTCTCGGGGCCGGCTGCGGTCCCGCGGCCACGGCTCCCCCCGACGAGATCCTGCGCGTCGTGATTCGCGCCGCGCCGGCGAGCTTCGATCCGCGCATCGGCACCGATGAGAACTCGCAGCGGGTCCACCAGCTCGTCTACGACCACCTGCTGGTCATCGATGACGACCTTCGCGTGGTAGCGGAGCCGCCGGCGCTGGCCGAGCGGTTCGAGATGCCCGATCCGCTCACCTACATCGTCTATCTCCGGCGCGGCGTCCGGTTCCACGATGGCCACCAGCTCACCGCCGCCGACGTGGCCTACACCTTCTCGAGCTTCCTCGACCCGGACTTCGTGTCGCCGCGCAAGGGCGCGTACCGCATGCTGGAGTCGGTCACCGCCCTTGACGACTACCGCGTCCAGTTCCGGCTGCGCGAGCCGTTTGGATCCTTTCCCGTGCAGCTCGTCATGCCGATCGTGCCGGCCGACGCCGGCGACTCCCTCCGCACCTTCCCTGTCGGGACGGGCCCGTATCGCTTCGTCCGACAGGTTCCAGACGAGCAGGTGGAGCTTGCCGCGTACGAGGGGTACTGGGACGGGCTGCCGCAGAACGCGGGCATCGTGCTTCGCATCATTCCAGACGAGACGATGCGCGGCCTGGAGCTGCGCAAGGGGTCGGCCGACCTGACCATCAACGACGTCTCGCCGGACATCGCGCATCAGCTTCAGGAGGATGCACTGACGGTGACCACGGCGCCCGGGGTCGACTATGCGTACATCGGGCTGAACATGCGCGATCCGGTGCTGGCGGACAGGCGCGTGCGCCACGCCATCGGGTACGCCGTCGACCGGCAGGCGATCGTGGATTACCTTCGCCGCGGACTGGCCCAGCCTGCCGTCGGCATCCTGGCCCCTATCGCCTGGGCCTATGAGCCGGACGTGCACCAGTTCACCCACGACGTCGATCGCGCCAAACGCCTTCTGGACGAAGCCGGCTACCCGGATCCGGACGGCGACGGCCCGCGGCCGCGGCTGCGGCTCACGCTGAAGACGTCGACTGACGAGTTCTTCCGGCTGCAGGCCACCGTCATCCAGCAGAACCTCCGTCTGGCAGGGATCGATGCCGACGTCAGGTCCTACGAGTTTGCGACGTTCTACGCCGACGTCCTCGCCGGGAACGTGCAGATGTATACGCTGCAATGGGTGGGAGTGACCGATCCCGACATGCTCAGGCGCGTGTACCACTCGGACCAGGTGCCGCCGAACGGATTCAACCGGATCTACTACCGGAACCCGGAGGTGGATCGCCTGATCGACCTCGCCACGACCGCGGTCAGCGATGAGGATCGGCGCAGCTACTACAGCGCGGTGCAGAAGCTGGTCGCCGAGGACGCGCCCTACATCAGCCTCTGGTACAAGACGAACCTGGCGGTCGCGCGCCCCAACGTCACCGGCGTGCGGCTCTCACCGCAGGCCGGCTTCTGGACGCTGAAGGATGTGAAGAAGCGTCAGCTGCCGAGCGCCGCCCGTGCTTCCGCCGAATAAGGCGATGCCGGGTGCTCGTCGACGATCTGGTTGAACGTCTTCCTCGCCTCTTCGGTCTTTCCGGCCGACTGGTAGGTCTTGGCGAGCTCCATCAGGATGGCGTCCTTCGGGAGCTGGCTGTCGCTGGCTGACGCCAGCTCCTTCCACGTCGTGATGGCGGCGTCGAGCTGCCCGGCGCGGCGCTGCGTGTCGGCCTTGCCGAGCCGCGCCATCCGGCCGTACAGGCTCTCGGCGCCCGCGCGGCGCACCACCTCGTCGAACGCCTGAATCGCCTCGTCGTGCTTGCCGAGCGTCGCCAGCGAGGAGGCGTAGTGATAGCGCGCCGTAATGCCGGGCGTGGTGTCGGGGTACGCATCGGCCGCCGCCTTGAGCTTCGGCAGCGCCGCATTGAGCTTGGCCGCCTCCGTCGAATAGGACCCGGTGGCGCCGATCGTCGCGGCGGCCGGCACTTCCCCGGGCGCAGCCGACTCGGCACCGATCGGAACGACGGGCGCATTGAAGGCCACCATCGCTTCGGCCAGCAGCTGCTCCGCCTGGACGTTCCCGCGCTGCCGCCAGGCGAGCACGCCGACGACGGCGGCCACGCCGACCACCACGACGAGGGCGAGGACCGCCAGCTGCCCGCCGCGCGGTCCGAGCGCCTCCCAGGCGCTGCCGATGATCGCCGCCAGCTCGTTCTCTTTCAGTTGGTGCCGTTCGGTGCGCTTCATAACTTTTTACTTTGTACTTTCCACTTTCAAGTTGATGACTGGCGTCCCCGGGCAGAATTGAACTGCCGGCCTCGCGCTTAGGAGGCGCGCGCTCTATCCATCTGAGCTACGGGGACGCGACGACCGCTGACTCCCTATCTTACGATGTTGAGCCGCCCGGAGCTCGCCTGAAGCACGGGTAGCCGAGTGGCTCGAAGGTGCCGGTCGGCCGGCGCCTCATATCGATCAGCAGGCGGCCGGCGGTGCCTTCGAGCTCGGCGTAGTGCTCGACCAGGTACTCACGAATTCGCGGGTACGCCCGGAAGTCATCCAGGACGGGACTGCTGGTCGAGAAGGCGAACGGCACGGATTGCCGTCGCAGAAGCTCCAGCGACTGCGCCTCGTATGCGGGCGCGCTCCGCCAGCGCCGGTGCCAGAAGACATGGCCGCCGGCGATCGGGCGCCGCGCGTAGTAGTTCACCTGAAAGGGCGTCGAGCCCATGACCAGCAGCCGATCGCCGTCGGCCGTGCAGTCACGCAGGTACTGGAGCACCGGCGACGGAGCGCCGCTCGATTCGGCGGGCACCGGCGGCGACGCCACTAGCCGCCCGAAGGCCTCCGACACCGCCTGGGGAGTCTCAGACACCCGGAAGAGCGGCGAGTCCTTCGTCCAGACGACCGCTGCGACGGCGGCGAAGAGCAGGACGCCGGCCGCTATGCCTCTCGAGAGCCCGCTTGGCGCGACCAGATACCGCGCCGCCAGCGCCGCCGTCAACGGAGCCCCCGCGACCACGTAGGTCGGCTCGCGGTACAACGCCGAGGCCACGACGATGAGGAAGCCGCCGGACAGCGCCATCCGGCAGGCATCGCGGCGCTCCGTTCCGGCCCGGTTCGTCCTCTTCAGGAATGCGAACCCTGCCGAACACACCAGCGCCACCGGCACGAGGAGGGCGATCTGCCGAAGCCAGAATGCTCCGTCTTCGAGCGGCCGTACCCGGGCGAGCGCTGCATACACAAACCGGTCGGAAGGCCTCTCGTATTGGATGACGCTCAAGCCGACGTACTTCGCAAGACCGATCTGCGCTTCCACTGTCATGAGCCATGGAGCGAGGACGATCAGCACGGCGCCGGCAAACGCGCCGGCGTCGGTGAGGAGCGACCGGACGCTCCGTGCGGCAGGGGCCGCCGATCCGCGCCAGCCCGTAGGCCAGGATCGCGGCGAATCCGACGTAGAGCCCGTAGTCGTGCCGGACGAGGAACGCCGTGGCCGTCATGCACCCGAACACGAAGCCGCGGCCCGGGCCAGGGCGTTCCAGGTAGCGCCAGGCGAGCCACACCGTCGCCGGGAAGCAGATCAGCTTCGTGTAGTGATACGGCGGGGTGTAGCCCAGGATTACGAGGACGACCGCGAGCATCGCGAGTGATGCGGGGATCGAGCGCGACAGTCCCAGGCCCAGGTGAAACGCAATGACGACGCCCGCCACGATGAACAGCCACTGCATGGCAAATTCGCCGATCAGGCGGTAGCCGACGAGCAGCTGCATGCCCGCGGAGAGGTACGCCGACAGCGGTGCGCCCCACTCGAAGAAGTCGCGATACGGGTGATCGCCGGCGAGGATCGACGTCGCTTCGCGAGGACGTAGAAGTTGGTGTCGTAGATCTGGCTGCGCGCGACGATCGCGAGTACGAGCGCCGTGGATGCGGCCGCGAGCAGGAGGAATCGACGAGCGTTCATGGGTCGTAGAGGCGGGGCTTCAGCCCCGCCTAGTACTGCAGCACGGAATGAACGCGCTCGCCGGCCAGTCTGGACTTGCCGTTGAGCGCAATCAGCTCGATGAGAAAGGCCAGCCCGTACAGCTCGCCTCCAAGCTTCCGAACCAGCTGGACCGTCGCCGCCGCCGTTCCGCCCGTCGCGAGCACGTCGTCGACGATGAGCACGCGCTCGCCCTTCTCGACCGCGTCGGCATGGATCTCGAGGGCATCCTTGCCGTACTCCAGGTCGTACACCTCCTTGATCGCCCTCGCCGGCAGCTTTCCCGGCTTGCGCACCGGGATGAACCCGGCGCCGATGCGCTCGGCGACGGCGGCGCCCAGGATGAAGCCGCGGCTCTCGATGCCGACCACCGCATCGATGCCCGCCCCCACATAGGGAACCGCCAGCCGCTCGATCGCGGTCTTGAGCCCCAGCGGGTGACGCAGGAGCGTGGTGATGTCGTAGAAGAGAATGCCGGGCTTGGGAAAGTCCGGAACGTGTCGGATGTGCTCTTTGAGATCCATAGGCGGCATCAGCGAATCGTGAAATCGACGAACCTGCCGGTCGGCTCCTGCCCGTCGACCTCCACGTGGTCGACACGGGCACCGCGCGGCCCCTGGCGCAGCGCCCGCTCCAACCGGGTCACCGCCTCCATCTCCCCCTCGACGTGCGCTTCCACGCGGCCATCCACAAGGTTCCGCACCCAGCCGGTGACGCCTTCACGTGCGGCGGCCTCCAGGGCAAAGTATCTGAACCCGACGCCCTGGACACGCCCGCTGATGGTCAGCCGTTGTGCGACGCGCATGCGCTGGCTCCCGGCGCGAATCGAGGGGAACAGGAAGCAGGAATTATACTGGACGGTCTTTGCCTAACGCGTCCGGTTCCACACAAGCCGCCCATTCCCGGAGGCATCCTCCCCGCAGTGGCCTGCTCCCGCTGTCGCTCGTGGCGCTCGGCGTCGTGTACGGCGACATCGGCACGAGCCCGCTGTACGCCATCCGCGAGTGCTTTTTCGGCTCGCATGCCGTCAGTCCCACCCCCGACAATATCCTCGGCGTCCTCTCGCTCATCATCTACGCGCTGCTCATCGTCGTCTCGATCAAGTACCTCGCCATCGTCATGCGGGCCGACAACCAGGGCGAGGGCGGCATTCTGGCCCTGACGGCGCTCGTGCCGGGACGGCAGGAGCGCGGCGCCGGCAACTACAGGCTCGCGGTAGGACGGCCCGTGCTGATCGCGCTCGGTATCTTTGGCACGGCGCTCCTCTACGGCGACGGCATGATCACGCCGGCCATCTCCGTGCTCGGCGCCGTCGAGGGGCTCGAGGTGGTGACGCCGCTCTTCGGCCCCTATGTCGTGCCGGTCACGGTCGTGATCCTCGTCGCGCTCTTCATGATCCAGCAGTTCGGCACGCATCGGGTTGGCGGTCTGTTCGGCCCCATTGTCATCGTGTGGTTTCTCACGATCGCCGCCCTCGGCGTGCTGTGGATCTGGCGCGCGCCAGCCGTGCTCGGCGCCTTCGATCCCCGCCACGCGGTGACGTTCTTCGAGTCGAACGGCGTCGCCGGATTTGTGGTGCTGGGCGCGGTGTTTCTGGTCGTCACCGGCGGTGAGGCGCTCTATGCCGACATGGGGCATTTCGGCAGGAGCCCGATCCGGCTCGCCTGGTTCGGCCTGGTGCTGCCGGCGCTGCTCCTGAACTATCTGGGCCAGGGTGGGCTGCTCCTGCTCAACCCCGGCGCGACGCAGCCGTTCTTCCTGCTGGCGCCGCAGTGGGCGCTCATCCCGCTGGTCGTGCTGGCCTCGGCTGCGGCCGTCATCGCGTCGCAGGCGCTCATCTCCGGCGCGTTTTCAATCAGTCGGCAGGCCGTCCAGCTCGGGCTGATTCCGCGTGTGGACGTGGAGCACACCTCGTCGCGCGAGGCCGGACAGATCTATGTCCCGCAGATCAACTGGGCGCTAATGGTGGCGACGGTGCTGATCGTCATCGGCTTCGGGTCGTCAGGCGCGGTCGCCGCTGCGTACGGGATTGCCGTCACCCTGACGATGGTCATCACGGTGCTGCTCCTCTACGTCGTCATGACCGAGCGGTGGCGCTGGCCGGTTCCGGTGGCGGTCGCCGTCACCGCCGTGTTCCTCGCGATCGACGTCGCCTTTCTCGGCGCCAACGTGCTCAAGATTCTGCACGGCGGCTGGGTGACGCTCGTGGTGGCCGCCGCCCTCTTCATCGTCATGACCACCTGGCGGACGGGCCGGCGCCTGCTGGCCGAGCGCCTGACGGCCCGGGCGGTTCCCCTTCCGGAATTCATTGCGGGCACCGTGGCGCAGGCCCCGCAACGCGTGCCGGGGACGGCCGTCTTCATGACCGCGCAGCCGCACGGCACGCCGCCGGCGCTCGCCCACAACTTCCGCTGCAACAAGATCCTGCACGAGCAGGTGATCGTCCTCACGGTGGTGACCGCCCAGACACCGCACGTGCCGCCCGCCGACCGCGCGACTGTCGAACCGCTCGGCCACGGCATCTACAACGTGCGCGTGCAGTACGGCTTCATGGACGACCCCGACGTGCCCGCGGCGCTCGTGCTCGCGCGCGAGAAGGGCGCCGAGATCAACATCGGCGATGTCACGTATTTTCTCGGCCGCGAGACGATCATCATCACGCCGGAACAGGGGATGGCGGAGTGGCGGGAACGGTTGTTCGTAGTGATGGCCCGGAACGCGGTCCGGGCCACCGCCTACTTCAATCTGCCGCCCGACCGGGTGGTCGAGCTCGGCGTCCAGGTCGAGATGTAGCCTATTCGACCACGACCATCACGTTGAACTCGCCGGTGTTGTCGGGCAGATGGTCGTCGTTGATCCCGAGATACAGACGGCCGCTCGCGGGCGCGCGCACCGACCGCTGATTGCCGATCCCGAACGCCCCGCTACTGCCAATCCGGCCGATCAGGGCGCCGGCCGCCTGGTTGCGCAGCGGCGCGTTCGGCGCGAGCCGGCCGCTCCGTGCCCCGGCCGGGCCGGCTACGTCGTTCGAATCCGTGCTCAGCTGAATCGTGCCGCTCACGTCGAACGTGATCACATCTCCCCGGCTGACGCTGATCCCGGTATCGGTCCACGGCTCGGAGGAGCGCACGACGATGGCCTGGCCGCCGGTCGGCACGGCCTGAGCTCCCGCGAAGCCCGTGAACTCCGCGCGGGTCAGCCGGTTGTCGTTGTTCACGTCGAGGCGATCGAAGGCCCCGGCGCTGGCGTGCCATTCACGCAGCTCGATGCGCCCGTTGTTGTTCGCGTCGAGGGACGCGAACTCCTCGTCGCGCTCGAAGTCCTCGTCCTCGAGGGTGCGGCCGACACGCGCGGAACCGGCATCCACCTCGTTCCCCGACAGCATCCCGTCGTCGTTCCAGTCGTGGACGTCGAACGAGCGGGCGCTGCCGCGCCACTCCGATCGCGTAATCCGCCCGTCACCATCCCGATCCATCCCGCGGAAGCGCCGCGCCATCGCGCCGCCTGCCGCCGTCTGGTTGCTGCTCACCGCTCCTGCCGGCGCGCAGTAGACCACCCCGCCGGATCCCGGTGCGCCCCAGTCACCGAACTGCCGGGAGTACTCCGGCGATTGCAGAATCCGGTCGACCACCGCGTCGGCGCCGCTCCGCTGCGCCAGCTCAGCGAAATCGCGCTGCCCGGCCGCGTCGGGCTGGCGCCCCAGCATGTGGCGGTACAGCCGCGCGACCGACCGCTCGTACGGGACGCTCTCGCCGCCTTCGGTATAGACGAAGCGGCGTGTGTACTCCGGAGAGGTCGCGATTGCGCGGACCACGTCGCGGACCGTCATACGGCCGCTCTCGAGCTGCTGCACCCACTGTTGGCTGCCCGTGCCGGCCTGCCGCTCCAGCATGTGCCTGTACAGCTCGTTGACGACCTGGCGCGCGTCGCCGATGCAGGGCTGCTGAGCCGTCGCGGCCGCAGGCGCCAGCGTCAGCGCGAGAAGTAATGTCAGTGCGCGGAACATAGGCCAATCCTCCTGAAGCGTTTCGCTTCAGGATCTGTGCCATTGACGCCTGAGGTTGATTCGTCGAGGCCGGGCTTCAGCCCGGCCTCGACGGGCCTCGCCGAAGCGATAGCGGAGGCGGGCTAGAGCGTGCGGAAGAGCGGACGGCCGGCGGGCATCCCGGGCCACGGGATCGTCAGGATCATCGCGAGGAGCGTCAGGCCGAAGAAGACCGTGGCCCGCCTGTGGCGCTCCGCCGCGTCGGCGGCCTTCCGGATGCGCACGCGCCCGACATGTACCAACGCGAGCGCGGTGGTCATGCCAAGCAGGTGCTCGATCGCCCAGAAGCGCAGCGCCGGCGTACGCATCGCGGCGCCGAAGTCCTCGAATACGAGCTGTGTGAGCGGACTGAGGCCAGCGTACAGCACCAGCCCGATCGCAAACTGGACGTCGAGGGCGATCGTGAACCACCGCCCCGCGCGCGCATCGGCAGGCGTCCAATCGCGACCGGCTCGCGCGCCCGCGATCGCGCGGCCGAAGGCGGCTGCGCCCGCCGCCAGCACGGCCCATCGCAACAGTGAGTGGATGCCGAGGACTAGTGGATACATGTCGATTCCCAAACCCCCACGTGGGATTCGGGATTTATCGAATGAAAGTGAATTTGGCCTGGCCCGACGTGCCGCTGCCCCAGGGCCAGAGGAATGCGCCGTTGCTCGGACGGGCGCTCGCGCTGATCCGCACGTAGTACTCGCGGTTCGGTTCCAGGATGGACGTCCGGAAGAGCGGCAGCCGCTGGAAGCTGGTCATCAACTGCCGGACGACGCCCTCGCTGTCAGTCACCTGCGTGCTTTCCACATGACCGTCGAGCATGCGCACCACCGTGTGGAGCCTGGTCAGATTGTCGTACTCGACGCTGTTGGTCACGACGGAGGTGGCAATCGTCCGGTCGACCCAGACCGGCACTTCCAACCGCATGTCCACGGTGTAGGTGAACGTCGTCTTCAGGCCGCTGCGGACCGCGGCGCGAACCTCATCCGTGAACCCGTCGGCGAGCTCGAACGTCACCAGCACCTGGTCGCCGCGGACGAGCGGCACGATTCGAAGCCCCTCGGCGGCCACGGCGGTCGCCACGGCGAGCGTCACGAGCAGCCCGACAAGCGCGCCTGTGCTGCGGGCGCGGGTGGTGAGTGCGATCCTCCAAGGCATGCTCTACGGGGGAGACTGTAGCACACGTCAACCTCGGCCGATGTAAGATTTTAGGGTCCCGTGCGCCCCATTAAGGCCGCCATAGTCGTATTGCTCGGACTGGCTGTGCTCGCCCCGCACACCCGGGCCCAGAGCCTGCCGGTAGGGCTGTTCGAGCGCTATCTCGAGAATCTGCGCCAGCAGGCTGGTATCCCGGGGCTTTCGGTCGCCATCCTTGAGAACCGCCGCGTCGTCTGGGATGCCGGCCTGGGCCACAGGGAGCTGGACGGGTTCCTCGCGGCTGCCGCCGATACGCCGTATCCCCTGCTCGATCTTTCACAGACCTTCTCGTCCACCCTGCTGCTGCAGCAATGCGTCGAGATGCGTCACCTCGAGCTGGCCGACCGCGTCACACGGTGGATTCCGCAGTTCTCGGAGCCCGACACGACGGTGGCACAGCTGCTCGCGCATTCGGCGCCGGGCAACGGGTTCCGCTACGACCTGTCGCGGTACGAGTCGGTCGGGACGATCGTGGCGCAGTGCACGAGCGACCGCTTCGCGCGGTTGGCTGCCAACGACATTCTCGATCGGCTCGGAATGGTCGACAGCGTCCCCGGGCACGAGCTTGGCGATGATCGGCGCTTCTTCTCGTCGAGCGCGATTCAGCGGTACGAGGCGGTCCTGCAGCGGGTGGCAACGCCGTACCACGTTGACAGCAACGGACGCGCGACGCGCTCGAGCTACACGCGCCCCTCGCTCACCTCATCCACGGGGCTCGTGTCCACCGTTCGCGACCTCGCCCGTTTCGATGCGGCGCTCGACGACGATGGAGTGCTGTTGCGCTCGGGCACGCGGCAGAACGCGTGGGAGACGCTCGGCTCGACGCCCACCGGCCTGGGCTGGTACGTGCAGCGGTACAACGGCGAGCGGATCGTCTGGCACTTCGGCCTCGCCCGCGACGCCTATTCCGCCCTCTACATCAAGATTCCGGGCCGCAATCTCACCTTGATCCTGCTGGCCAACAGCGATCGGCTCGCTGCGCCGTACAACCTGTCCAACGGCGACGTGACCACGTCGATCTTCGCGCAGCTTTTCCTCAAACTCTTCATCGGGTGATGTCCGGCCTCGGGTCGCCAGCGCAGGCAGCGCGGCGGGCACTACTCGGCCTCATGCTCCTGTGCGCGCCGGCCCGGGCTGATGCCGACTGGCTCTTCGTCCCCTTTCTCGGCGGCTCCTTCGCACCGGAAACCACGTTCCTCGTGTTCGAGGAAGGGGCGGGACGCAAGCTGGTCATCGGCGGCGCGGTGATGCTGCTCGGCGATGGGCTGCTCGGTCTCGAGGCCGACGTCGGACACATTCCGGGCTTCTTTGAGGGGGACGATCCGCGCGGGCTCGTCTTGACCAGCCGCGTCACGACGATAGGAGGGAACGTCGTGCTGGCGGTGCCGCGCTCGTTGACGCGCGAATCGCTGCGGCCCTATGTGGTCGGAGGCGTCGGACTGCTTCAGGCCAGGAGCAAGCATGCCGCTGGCCTCTTCCCCATCGATTGGAATCTGCTCGGCGTCACGATCGGCGGCGGCGCGATCGGCTTCATCACCGACGCCACAGGCCTCCGCTTCGACCTCAGGCACATCAAGGCGGCCAGCGGCGCAGACGGTCCCCTGGCGCGGCCCGGCATCTCGCGGCTGAGCTTCTGGCGAGCTACGGTCGGGCTCGTGATTCGGTACTAGGCGGACCTGAAGGTCCGCCTCTACGATCAGCCGCCCTGCCTGAACGGTCCGCCTCTGCGAATGCGGTCGTAGAGGCGGGTCTTTAGACCCGCCTGGACATCAGCGTGCCCGACGGCGCCGGTGCGTGGTGGACGAACCCGGTCTGGATCGGGGTCGGGGTCGTCGCGCTCATCCTGCTGATCGTGATGGTCGCCCTGGCGACCCGGGGCGGCGGGGCACGACGATCGTCAAGGAGTAGGCAACCACGCAGACACGACGATCGCGAAGACCACGAATACCAATACGAACTTCGTGACCTTCGAGATCTTCGTGTCGTCGTGGTTCACCCTACTGCGGGAAGCGCCCTGTGGCGGTGAGGAGCTCGAGCTGAGCGCGCCTCACCGCGTCCTCGGCAATCGCCGCCGCGGTCTCGGCGTCGCGCGCGCTGCGCTGGGCGTCGATGACCTCGATATTCGTCGTTGCGCCCTCACGAAACGCAATATCGGTGATCCGGACGACTTCCTGGGCCTGCTCCGCCGCCCGGCGGGCGTACGCCAGAGCGCGTTCGGTGGCGGCCACCGCCTCACGCGCGGTACGGATGTCCGAGCCCGCCTGCCGTTTCGCCTCCGCGCGTTCGGCGCGAGCCACATCGACCATCGCCTGCCGTTCGCGCGTCTGGCCGCGCCGCTGCCCCGCATCGAACAGCGGCACCGTGAAGAGCACGGACGCGCGCCAGGACCGTGAGTTGGCGAACAGGCCGGCGGGCGCGATCACCTGGGGCGTGAACAGCGCGGTCATCGACGGCAGGTACTCCTTCCACGCGTCGGCGGCGCGCCGCGCGGCGGCCGACTCGCGCGCGACGACCAGCCGCACGTCCTGACGGCCGTCCACCAGCTCGGCATCGGGCGTGCCGGGGGGCGGCAGAGCAAACGCGGCATCCGCGGCCGCGTCCAGGGGGCCGTCGGCGCCGGCGAGCACGCCAAGCGCTTCCTGCGCCCGCCGGACGCCAAGCTGCGCCTCCTCGACCCGCGCCTCACTGGCCGACACCTCCTGCTCCGCCCGGATCGCATTCAGGCGGCTGCCGACGCCTCCCTGGAAGCGCTGATTCGCATAATCGAAATGCGCGCGCGCGTTGTCGCGCGCCCGCTCGTTCAGCTCGACCACGCGGCGCTGCGTGATGATCGTGAGATACGCCTGCCCCGTCGCCACCGCGATCTGCCGCCGCACGTCTTCGGCCACACGCTGCGACACGAGCACCTGGTCGGCCGCCTGCAGCCGCTCGGCCCATCGCACGGGCATGATGAGGGGCACGCCAATGCTCGGCGTCGTGACGGTCTGCGTCCGCGGAATGATCGCGCTGCCGCTGAAGCGCGTGACCGGATCGATGACGTTGGTCGCGAGCTCGAAATCGACGGTCGGCAGCGACCGTGCGCGCGTCTGCTGGAGCACGGCCTCGGCCCGCAGGATGTCCGCGGCGGCGCGCTGCACGGTCGGATGGCTTGCAATCGCGCGCCGGACCGCCTCGTCGAAGGTGACCCGCTCGATCGTCTGCGCCCCGGCGGCCGACACGCCCGCCGCGGAGCAAAGAATCGCCAGCAGGACCTTACGCATGCGCCGGCGCCTCCGCGGGGCCGCCCGGCTTGCCGGGAATCACGGTCCGCACCATCACATACAGAATCGGAATGAAGATGACGTTCAGGAACGTGGCAAAGAGCATCCCCCCGGCGACCGCGGTGCCCACCGAGTGCCGCGCCTCCTGCCCCGCGCCGCCGGCGAAGACGAGCGGCATGACGCCCAGGATGAGCGTCAGCGACGTCATGAGGATCGGGCGGAGCCGGATCCGCGCGGCCTCAATCGCGGCCTCCACGATCGAGAGGCCCCGCCGCCGCAGCTGCTCGGCGAACTCGACGATCAGAATCGAGTTCTTCGCCGCCAGCGCGATGAGCAGCACGAGGCCGACCTGGCAGTACAGGTCGTTCTGCAGCCCCCGCACCCACTGCGCGGAGAGCGCGCCCAGCACCGCCAGCGGCACGCCGAGAAGCACGATGAACGGCAGCACGAGCGATTCGTACTGCGCGGCCAGGGTCAGGTACACCAGCAGGACGCCGATCGCGAAGATCGCGGCCGACTGGCCGCCGGCCCGGATCTCCTCCAGCGAGATGCCGGACCAGGCGTAGCCAAAGCCCTGGGGCAGCGCGGTCTCCGCGAGCCGCTGCATCTCGGCCAGCGCCTCGCCGGAGCTGAACCCTGGCGCCGCGGCGCCGTTAATCGTCGTCGAACGGAACAGGTTGAAGTGATTGATGACCTGCGGGCCCGTCGTTTCCCTCACGCGCACGACGCTCGTCAGCGGCACCATCTGGCCCGTCGCGGTCCGTGCGTAGTACTGCCCGAGGGCCGCCGGATCGGACCGGAACGCGCGGTCCGCCTGCACGTAGACCCGGTACGCGCGGTTGTTGAAATCGAAGTCGTTGACATACGCCGAACCGAGGTAGATCTGCATGGCGCTCGTCACCTCGCTGATCGGCAGGCCGAGGCTCTGCGCCTTGTCGCGGTCGATGTCCACGGCGAGCTGCGGGTCGTTCGCCGTGAAGGCGCTGAACAGACCACGAACGGCGGGCGATTTCTGCGAGGCGCCGATGAGGCCGAAGGTCCCGCCCGCCAGCGCCTGAATGTCGCTCCCTCCACTCTGATCGAGCACCTGCATCTCGAAGCCGCCGAACGCCCCGAGCCCCTGGATCGAGGGAGGCGCGAACGGAATCACCATCGCGCTCTGAATCCCGAACAACTGCCCCTGCAGGCGCGGCAGCAGCTGCTGCAGGCGCTGGCCCTCGCCCTGCCGCTGGTCGAACGGCTTGAGCAGCGTGAAGATCATGCCGGAGTTCGGCGCGCTGCCGGCGAAGCTGAACCCCGCCACCGAGAACACCGACTCGACCTCGGGCGTCTTCATCAGGATCTGCTCGGCATCCCGCATGGCGCCGGCGGTGTAGTCCAGCGAGGCCCCGGCCGGCGCCTGGACGATCGACAGAAACCATCCGGGATCCTCGTCCGGCAGGAAGGCGCGCGGCACGCGCGTGTACACCACATAGGTGAGCCCGAGCAGCGCCACGAAGAGCACGGCAATCGCCCACCGGGCGCGCATCAGCCCCCGGATGAGCCGCTCGTAGACATCGGTGCCTCCCCGAATGGTCCGCTCGATCAGCCCGAAGACCGTCCCCTGGCCGTAGGCGCCATGCTTCAGGAGCAGCGCCGAGAGCGCCGGTGTCAGCGTGAGCGAGTTGAACGCGGAGATCGCCACCGCACACGCGATCGTGACCGCGAACTGCTGGTACAGGCGGCCGGTCGTGCCCGGGAAGAAGGCGACCGGCACGAAGACCGCCACCACCACGAGCGAGGTGGCAATCACGGCGCCGAACACCTCGCCCATCGCGTCTGAGGCCGCCTGGGCCGCCGTCTTCTTGTACTGCTGGATGTGCCGCTCGATGTTCTCGATCACGACGATCGCATCGTCGACGACAATGCCGGTTGCGAGAATGACGGCAAACAGCGTGAGCGTGTTGATCGAGAAATCCAGCAGGTTGACGAACGCAAACGCGCCGATGAGCGACACGGGGATCGTCAGCGCGGGGATCAACGTGGCGCGCCAGCTCTGGAGAAAGACGAAGAGCACGAGGACGACCAGCACCGCCGCTTCGAGCAGCGTCTGCACCACTTCGCCGATCGATTCCTCCACGACCGTCGTCGTATCGAACGCGATCCGGATCTGCATGCCCGGCGGGAACGACTGCGACAGTCGCTGGAGCTCGGCGGTCACGCCGCGGCTGACCTCGAGCGCGTTGGCCGTCGGCAGGCCGATGACCCCCATGCCGAGCGCTTCGACGCCCTGGAACCTGAGCGCCGATGAGTACGTCTCCGCGCCCAGCTCCGCGCTGCCGACGTCGCTCAGACGCACCAGGGTGCCGCCCGGCGCCGCTTTGATGATGACGTTCTCGAACTCCCGCGGCTCGCGGAGGCGGCCGGCCGCGCGGACGCTCATCTGATAGGTCTGCCCCTCACGCGTCGGCGCACCGCCGACGCTGCCGGCCGCGACCGTGACATTCTGCTCGCGCAGCGCGTTGACGACGTCGCCGGCGGTCAGCTGGCGCGCCGCGAGGCGCAGCGGATCGAGCCAGAGCCGCATCGAGAACTTGCGCTCGCCGAAGATGATCACGTCGGCGACGCCGGGCACGCGCTTCAGCGCGTCCTTCACGTACACGTCGAGGTAGTTCGACAGAAACAGCGAGTCGTACTGCCCGCGGTCGCCGAACGCGCCGACCGCCATGATGAAGTTGTTCGCCGCCTTCTGGACGATGATGCCGGTCTGCCGCACTTCGCCGGGCAGTCGGCCCAGGGCCTGGTTCACCCGGTTCTGCACGTCGACGGCGGCGATGTCGGGATCGCGCGTCACGTCGAAGGTCACGATGATCTGGCTGACGCCGCTGTTCGTGCTCGACGAGGACATGTAGCGCATGCCCTCGACGCCGTTGATCGCCTGCTCGAGCGGCGTCGTGACGGCGGTCTCGACCGTCTCGGCGTTCGCTCCCGTGTAGACCGCGAGCACCGAGACGGTGGGCGGCGCCACGTCCGGGTACTGCGCGATCGGCATCGTCGGGATGGCGAGCGCTCCCGCGAGGACGATCACCAGGGAGCAGACGGTCGCGAGGATCGGCCGGCGGATGAAAGTGTCGACGAACATCTCGTGGTGTGTCTAGCTTGGTTTCACCGGCGCGCCGTCCCCGAGCTTCTGGACGTTGGACACGATGATGCGCGCGCCCGGCTCCAGCCCCGCGCGGACGATATAGCTGTCGCCCAGGACGGCCCCGAGGGTCACCGGCGTCTGACGCGCCACGAAGCCCTGATCGCGCGGCTCGGCGAGGTAGACGAAATGCTGGCCGGCCACACGGCTGACCGCGACGATCGGCACGGAGAGCGCCGGCTCGTTCGACCAGACGATGCGGGCGCGCACGTACTGCATGATGCGGATCGACGGCGGCATCCCGCGCAGCGTCGCCTTCACGAGGACCGACTGCGTGGCATCGTCCGCGCGCGACGCCACGAACGTGATCGGATTGGACGCGATCACGTCGCCCTGGCCGTCGAGCAGCTCCACGATGAGCCCCGGCCTGAGGTCCATCGCGTGCTCGAGGGGCACGTTGATGTACGCCTCGAGCCCTTCCGGCTGGTCGATCGTCGTGATGACGGTGGACGGCGTCACGCGGTCGCCCTGGCGAATGGGCAGGTCGCCGACGATGCCGGCGGTGGGGGCGGTCACGCGGTAATACTGCAGCTCCACCTGGCTTTCGCGGATCTGCGACTGCGTGGCGGCCAGCAGCGCTTCGGCCGTCGTCTGGGCGGTCTCGGCCTGCTCGAGCTCGGCCCGGCTGACCGCGCCCGCCTCATACAGCTTCTGCAACCGTGCGAGCTGCTGCCTGGCGTACGCGAGGTCCGCCTCACGAGAGGCCCGTTGTGACTCCGCCGTCGTCACCGTGGCCTGCTGCTTGTCAGGATCGATCTGGATGAGCGGCTGCCCGGGCCGCACGCGGTCGCCCGCGCGGACCAGTACCTGGCGGACGATGCCCTCGACCTGCGGCTGCACGGTCGTCGAACGCAGCGAGCGGATCGTCGCCACGTACTCGGACGACTGCGGCGTCGGGCGCATCTCGAGCACCGCGGTCTTGACTTCCATCGGAGGGAACGCCGCCGGCCCCCCCGGGCCCTGCGCCTGGCCCGACTCGCCGGCACAGGCAGTCGCCAGCCACGACGCAAGAAGGCTCAGTAACGCAATCGAACGAAGAGTAGGAGACATGGATGACAGGACGGAGAAGACGCGCGACGCCGAAAACACCATGATATCAATACGCGCGGCGGGCGCGCGTGGTTTCACGGCTCAGCGGAAGAGATTCCTGAGCCCCTCGCCCAGCGCGCTCAGCACGGTGTGACCCGCGCGCTCGGTCCGCTGCCGGAACGTGCCGGGATGAAGAGGACAGAGACGGGAAGGAACCTCGTCGCCGGCCTTGAAGTACTCCACGTAGGTGGGGCATCCCTCGACCGGCCGCTGGAAGGAGATGCGGCACAGCGTCTCGCCGTGCACGTCCGCGGGCGGCGCAAACGGCTCAGCGGGAAGGCGCCGCGATGCGCGGCGCATGAAGTCGGCCCAGATCGGAAGCGCCACCTGCGCCCCCGATCCGCCGTCGCGGATGCGGGCGGGCTGATCGAATCCCACCCAGACGCCGGCGACGATCGACGAGGAGAAGCCGACGAACCAGGCATCGCGATAGTCGTTGGTGGACCCGGTCTTCCCGCCCACCGCCCCGCGAACGCCGTAGCGCCGGGCGCCGGCGCCGGTCCCGCGCGCGACGACATCCTGCAGCATCGACACCATCTGAAACGCGACCTCCTCGGAGAGCACGCGCTCGCGTTCGGCATGGACGCGATGCACGGTTGCTCCCGATCCGTCGCGAACCGAGACAATGCCGCGCGGCCGGACCCGATACCCCAGCGAGGGGAAGACTGCATACGCGGCGGTCAGCTCGAGCGGCGAGACGAGCCCGCTGCCCAGCGCAAGCGACGGCACATCAGGCTGATCGCGCACGCCGAGATCGCCGGCGAGCCGCAGCACCGGCGCGCTGCCCACCTGCTGCTGCAGCCGCACCGCCGCGGCGTTGCTCGACTCGAGCAGCGCCTCGCGCAGCGTCAGCTCGTCGCGTCCGTTGGCACGCTCGTCGCGCGGAATCCACACGCCGGTCGGCGCGGCGACCGCCACCTGCCGCAGCCCGCTGATCGTCGAGACGGGCGACAGCCCCCCTTCGAGCGCCGCGGCGTACACGAACGGCTTGAAGGCCGACCCGGGCTGCCGCCGGCTCCGCACGGCCCGGTTGAACGGCGTCCTGGTGAAATCGGAGCCTCCCACCATCGCGAGGAGATTGCCTGTCTGCGGATCCAGCGCGACCAGCGCCGCCTGCAGCCCCCGCGCGCCGGCCCGCTTCAGCCCGTCGCGGACCACCGCCTCCGCGGCGTCCTGGAGCACGGGATCGAAGGTCGTGTCCACTCGCCAGTCCGGCGGGTTGTCGTCGCCGAACAGCTCCCTGAACTGCTGCCGCAGGAAGTCCTTCGCGTACCCGTGCCGCGCGGAGGCGGCCGCCGGCGGCGGGTTGACGCGGATGGGGTCCCTCGCCGCCGCCTGTTCCTGCGCCGGCGTGATCTTCCCTTCCTCACGCATGCGCCGCAGCACGACCTTCTGCCGCCCTTCGGCTGCCGCCGGGTGCGTCCAGGGTGAATAGAGCGCCGGCGCCCGGATGACGCCGGCCATCAGCGCCGACTCGGCAAGCGTCAGGTCCGCCGCGGGCTTCCCGAAGAGCCGCTGCGCCATCGTCTCGACGCCGTGGACTCCGCCGCCAAGGTATACGCGGTTGAAGTACAGCTCGAGAATCTCGCGCTTCGACAGCAGGAGCTCGAGCATGACCGCCAGCGCGGCCTCCTTGGCCTTGCGGCCGTAGGTCCGCGTGTTGGAGAGGAACAGCGTGCGCGCCAGCTGCTGGGTGATCGTGCTCCCGCCCTGCGTGCCGCGCTCGGACCGGACGTTGTAGACGACCGCGCGCGACAGCGCGATCGGATCCACGCCGGGGTGCAGGTAATACCGGTGATCCTCGACGGCGATCACCGCGTCCTTGAAGGAGGTGGCAATGCGATCGAGCGGAACATCCCGCCGCTGCTCATCGAGCCGGAACCACGGCCGTCCGTTGCCGTCATGGAAGACCGTGTCGCCGACACCCCGGTTCAGCCGGTAGATCGCCCACGCGTGCTCGAGGGTCCAGACCGCCACCGCCGTCGCCGCGACGATGAGCGTGGCCGCGGCGGCGACAACCGCCCACTGCCGGACCGTCAGCCCCCGCAGCTCGCGAACACGCATCTCTGAAGATGGTACAACTAGACGACGCTGGTGTTAGGCTGGGGAGCCTCCGGCGTACGAGGGCCTCATGCAGCAGAAGATCGTCGCTCGCGTCCTTCTCGGAATCATTGCGGCCATCGCCTCGGCCGGCGCACAAGCTCCGGCACCGGTCCGCTCGCGGCCGCACGTCGAGTTCCTTGCATCGGAGAAGCTCGAGGGCCGCGAGGCCGGCTCGACGGGCGAGCGCCTGGCTGCCGACTATCTCGCCGCTCAGCTCACGCGCATCGGCGCCCGTCCCCTGCCGGGGCGGTCCGACATGTTCCTGCCGTTCGAGTTCACGGCCGGGAGCCGGGACAGCGGCTCGGTCATGGCCATCAGCCGGGCCCCGCGTCTTGCCGATGGCGTTTCCGGCGGAATCGTGGGCGATATCGGCATTCGCGCGCTGCCGTTTTCCGACGATGCCGACGTCGCCGGACCGGTCATCTTCGCGGGCTACGGCATCGTCGTTCCGGAATCGCAGAACTTCGGCTACGACAGCTACGCCACGCTCGACGTCAAGGACAAAATCGTCCTTGTTCTCCGCTACTTCCCCGAGGATGCCGACGATAAGACGCGCGCCATCCTCGCGCGCTACTCGGACCTGCGGTACAAGGCGATGGCCGCGCGCCAGCGTGGAGCCAAAGCCTTGCTCGTCGTCACAGGGCCGCGGTCGCCGAACGCCGGCGAGCTGATCCCGATGACGTTCGACACGGCACTCGCCGGGTCGGGAATCGCGGCGGCGAGCATCTTGGGGACCGGCGCGCAGGCGATCCTCGGCTCGACCCGTCCGCTCGCCGACATCCAGCGGGAGCTCGATACCGGCAATCCGCACGTGGCCGGTTTCGAGGTGCCCGACGTCACGGTCCACATGAAGACATCCGTGATCCGTGAACGCCACACGGCACGGAACGTCGTGGCGTACCTGCCCGCCACCGCTCCGACGGCCAATCGCCCGTGGATCGCCGTGGGCGCCCACTACGACCACCTGGGGCGTGGCGACAAGGGGACGTCGCTGGCATCGAAGGAGGAGGCCTCGGCGATACACGCGGGCGCCGACGACAACGCCTCGGGCACGGCGGCCGTGCTGGCCATCACCGAGCTGCTGGCCCGGTTCGCGCAGCCGCGGCGGCGCCACGTGCTGGTGGCGTTCTGGTCGGCGGAGGAAATCGGCCTCGTCGGGTCGAACGCGTTCGTGGCGAAACCGCCGGTCCCGGTCGATCAGATTGCTGCGTACATCAATTTCGACATGGTCGGACGGATGCAGGACAACCGTCTGATCGTCCAGGCCGCCGGCACGAGCCCTGCCTGGAGCGGGCTGCTGGAGCGGGTCAATGCCGCCGCCGGATTCGATCTGGCCGTGCAGCAGGACCCGTATCAGCCGACCGATGTGGCCACCTTCAACCAGAGCGCGATCCCGAGTCTGACGTTCTTCACCGGGTCTCACGCCGATTACCACCGGCCGTCGGATACCGCCGCCAAGATCAATTACGACGGTCTCGATCGGATCGCGGTCATGGCGGCCTCGCTCGTCCGCGCCGTCGCCGAATCGGAGGACGCGCCGCTGTTCACGAAGGTCGAGCAGCCGGCCACTCGCGGCGCCACCATGGCCGGCGTGCGCGTCACGACCGGCACGATTCCCGATTACGCCACCGAGGTCAAGGGGCTGCTCCTCGCCGGCGTCATGGGCGGCGGCCCCGCCGATCGGGCGGGCCTCATGAAGGGAGACGTGGTCGTCGAGATCGCCGGCCAGACGATCGCCAACATCTACGACTACACGTATGCACTGGAACTGCTGAAGGCCGACGTGCCGGTCAGGGTGGTGTATCTGCGGAACGGCGAGCGGCGCGAGACGCAGCTGACGCCGGCCGCCCGCCGCTGATTACTCTCCGTCCTCCATCAGCATCTGCTCGGCCTTCTCCTTGAGGCTGTCCGGGTGCCCGGCCACGACCCCCGGTTCGACCGGTCCCTGCATGCGCGCGTAGACGACCGCCACGCCGAAGATCACGATCACCAGCGCGATCGACAGCCACTGCGGAATCTCGAACGCCACGACCCCTGCCGTGTAGAGGTAGTCGAGCGACAGCTTCATCCCGATCCACGCGATGATGACGAACGCGCCGTCCACGAGCGCCGGATACCGTTCGACGAGCGTGATCAGCTGGCCCACCACCATCCGGAGCGCCACGATCCCGAGAATCCCGCCGGTAAGCACGACCCAGGTCTTCGGCGACATCGCCACGGCCACGAGGATCGAGTCGATGGAGAAGGCGAGATTCACCAGCTCCACGCGCACCACCGTCACCCAGAACGCGGACAGGCCGAGCCACGGCTTCGCCCGCGGCGCGATCCGCCGATCCTCCCCTTCCTTGCCGCCCCAGAAATGCGAGCCCGTGAGGTACAGCAGGTACGCGCCGCCGCCGAGCTTCACCCACGTGATGCGAATCAGGTACACGGCGAGCATTGTCGCGATGATGCGGGCCGCGAATCCGCCGAGCAGGCCGTACCGCAGCGCCTTGCGATGCTGCGGCCGCGGAAGCCCCAGCACCATGATCGCCATCACCAGCGCGTTATCCGCGCTGAGGAGACCTTCGAGCCCGATGAGCAGGCCTATGGTGATGAGGTCGGTGACCTGGATGGGCACGCCCGACGATCTTACCCGTCCGGCCTGTCTCTCGCGAGGACTTCCTGGGCTTCTTCGGCGAGCGGCGCGGCCTCCACAGGCCCTTCCAGCCGTGCCTTGATGAGCGCCACCGCGAAGATCACGACGATGAGCCCGAGCGACAGCCAGCGCGGAATCTCGAAGGGCACGTACCCGGCGGCGTGCAGATACTCGAGCACGAGCTTGATGCCGACCCAGGTGATGATCACGAACGCCCCGTCGACAAGGGCCGGGTAGCGGTTCACGAGCACCAGCAGCTGCCCGATCACGAGCCGCATCGCCACCACTCCCAGGATGCCGCCGGTGATGATCACCCAGAGCTTGTTCGACATCGCGACGGCCACGAGAATCGAGTCGATCGCGAACACGATGTCGGTCAGCTCCACTTTGACGACCGTCGACCAGAAGGGGGACATCCCGAGCCATGAGGTCGCCGGTTTCGGCCGGCGCCGCGATGCCGCGTCCTCACTCCCGGCGAAATGCTGATACGGCAGCCAGAGCAGATAGGCGGCGCCGATGAGCATCACGAACTGGATTCGAATCAGGTACACGGCGAGCAGGATCGCGACGACGCGAAAAACAAACGCGCCGACGATCCCGTACCGAAGGGCTTTGCGCTGCTGCTGACGTGGGAGCCCGAGGACCAGAACCGCGAGCACCATCGCGTTGTCCGCGCTGAGCAGCCCTTCGAGCGCCACCAGCAGCGCGACGGTGACGAGATCGGCAACCTGAAAATCCAAGCGTCTTTCGATCCTACCGGAAGCCGCCCGCCCAACATTGACGCACGCCGTATCAAGGCCTACACTCAGATCATATCAAGGTGGAACGCGAGCTCTATTTCATCAGCATGGCGGCGGAGATGCTGGGCATGCATCCCCAGACGCTGCGGAAGTACGAGCGGCTGGGGCTGATTCAGCCGTCCCGCACGATCGGCAGCATGCGTCTGTACTCACGGGAGGAGCTGGAGCGGCTGCGTCTGATCAAGCACCTGGTCGACGAAGCCGGCATCAACCTGGCCGGGGTGCAGAGGCTGCTGGTCGTGGCCGAGGTGATGCAGCGCATCCGCCCGCTGATGGACGAGCACGCGCTGAGCACCGGCGCCGGCCGGCGGCAGCTGCTCAACGAGATCCGGCGCCTCAACGAGGCCCTGGGGCTGTAGCCGTGGAATTCAAGGACTACTACGCGACGCTCGCCGTCTCCAAGGCAGCCTCCGAGAAGGAGATCAAGCAGACCTACCGGAAGCTCGCCCGCAAGTTCCACCCGGACGTCAACCCGGGCGACAAGCAGGCGGAGACGCGCTTCAAGGAGATCAACGAGGCCTACGAAGTGCTTGGCGATCCGGCCAAGCGCAAGAAGTACGACGAGCTCGGCGCCAACTGGCGCCTGTACGAGCAGGCCGAACGGCAGGGCGGACCGAATCCGTTTGCCGGCCAGTGGAACGTCAACATGGACGGGGACGGGGGCGGGGGCGGCGCCGGGTTCCGGACGATGACACAGGAGGAGATGGAGGAGCTCTTCGGGGACGCCCATCCGTTCTCCGACTTCTTCACCACGTTCTTCGGCGGCGAGGCAGACACGCGGCGCGGGGCGCGCGGGCGCGCCCGGCAGCGCGCCGGGCGCGACATCGAGCACGAGATCGAGCTGGCGCTCGAGGACGCTTACCACGGCGCGACGCGGCGGCTGTCGCTCAAGCACGGCGGCCACGCGCGTACCGTGGACGTGCGCATCCCGGCCGGCGTCGGCGACGGATCACGCGTGCGCGTGGCCGGTGAAGGCGAGCATGGCGCCGGGGGCGCCACCTCGGGCGATCTGTACCTCCGCGTGCGCCTCGCGCCGCACCCGGAGTTCGAACGCAAGGGGCGGGACCTGTATGTGAAGGTCCCGGTGCCGGTGCCGACCGCGGTGGTGGGGGGCGAAGCGGAGGTGCCGACGCTGGCTGGCCGGCCGGTGCGGCTCCGGATTCCGTCGCTCACGCAGAACGGACAGCTCTTTCGACTCAAGGCGTATGGGATGCCGCGCGTGGGCCACCCGGACGACAAAGGGGATCTCTACGCGCGGGTCGAGGCCCAGCTCCCGACCGAGCTCTCGGCGGAGGAGCGCGAGCACTACGAGGCACTGGCCAAGACAGCAGGGGGAGCCGCGAAGAAGCACAGCGCGGCGTAAGACGTCATGAATCTCAACACATTCACCGAAAAGGCGCAGGAGGCGGTCGGCTCCGCGCAGAACCTGGCGACCGAGCTCTCGCATGCCGAGCTCACCCCGGAGCACCTGCTCGTCGCGCTCGCCGAGCAGGCGGGCGGCATCGTTCCCTCTGTGCTCCGCAAACTGACGCTCGATCCGGCGCGCATCGCGGCCGACGCGCGGAAGCTGCTTGACGCGATGCCGAAGGCGTACGGGGCCGACCTGCGGCTCTCGCCGCGGATGAAACTGGTCTTCGACTCCGCGCAGGCCGAAGCCGGCCGGCTGCAGGATGAGTTCGTCAGCACCGAGCACCTGCTGCTGGCGCTGGCCAGCGAAGCGGGCCGCTCCCCCGCCGCCCAGCTCCTCCAGCGGAGCGGCGCGTCGAAGGACCCCCTCTACGGCGCCCTGACCCAGGTGCGCGGCAGTCAGCGGGTCACCTCACAGAACCCGGAGAGCACGTACGAGGCGCTCACTCGCTACGGCCGCGATCTCACCGAGCTGGCGCGTAAGGGGAAGCTCGATCCGGTCATCGGACGCGACGAGGAAGTCCGCCGGGTGATTCAGGTGCTGTCGCGCCGCACCAAGAACAATCCCGTGCTCATCGGCGAGCCCGGCGTGGGCAAGACGGCCATCGTCGAAGGGCTCGCACAGCGGATCGTCCGCGGCGATGTGCCGGAAGGCCTCAAGAACAAGCAGATTTTTGCGCTCGACATGGGCGCGCTGGTCGCGGGCGCCAAGTACCGCGGCGAGTTCGAGGAGCGGCTGAAGGCCGTGCTCAAGGAGATCAGCGAGTCCGAGGGCCGCATCGTCCTCTTCATCGACGAGCTGCACACGGTCGTGGGCGCCGGCGCCGCCGAGGGAGCGATGGATGCATCGCAGATGCTGAAGCCGATGCTCGCGCGCGGCGAGCTGCACACGATCGGGGCCACCACGCTCGATGAGTATCGCAAGCACATCGAGAAGGATGCCGCGCTCGAGCGCCGCTTCCAGCCCGTGCTGGTCGACCAGCCGAGCGTCGAGGACACGATCTCCATCCTTCGCGGCCTGCGCGAGCGGTACGAGATCCACCACAAGGTGCAGATCAAGGACGCCGCCCTGGTCGCTGCCGCCGTGCTGTCGCATCGCTACATCTCCGACCGGTTCCTGCCCGACAAGGCGATCGACCTCGTCGACGAGGCGGCGTCGAAGCTCCGGATGGAGATCGACTCGATGCCCGCCGAGCTCGACGAGGTGCGCCGGCGCGTCATGCAGCTCGAGATCGAGCGCGAAGCGCTCCGCAAGGAGGCCGACAAGGCGTCGAAGGAGCGCCTGGCGAAGCTCGAGAAGGAGCTGGCGAATCTGAAGGAGGAGCAGAACCGGCTGCAGGCGCAGTGGCAGGAGGAGAAGGACGCCATCAGCGGCAGCAGCGATCTGAAGGAGCAGCTCGAGCAGGCCCGTCTCGACCTGCAGGCGGCCGTCCGCGCGGGCGACTATGCCAAGGCGTCCGAGCTGCAGTACGGGCGCATTCCCGACCTCGAGAAGCGGATCCAGGAGCAGGGCGCCGGCGATGGCACGTCGCCCGCCGTTCGCCTGCTCAAGCTCGAGGTGGACGAGGAAGACATTGCGGAAGTGGTCTCGAAGTGGACCAACATCCCGGTCAGCCGCCTCATGGAAGGCGAGATCCAGAAGCTCATTCACATGGAGGATCGGCTCCACCACCGCGTCATCGGCCAGGACGAGGCGATTGTCGCCGTCTCGAACGCGATCCGGCGCGCGCGGGCCGGGCTGCAGGATCCCAACCGGCCACTCGGCAGCTTCATGTTCCTGGGGCCGACCGGCGTCGGCAAGACCGAGCTGGCGCGCGCGCTGGCCGAGTTCCTCTTCGACGACGAGCATGCGCTCATCCGCGTCGACATGTCGGAGTACCAGGAAAAGCACACGGTCTCGCGCATGATCGGCGCGCCTCCGGGGTACGTCGGCTATGACGAGGCCGGACAGCTGACCGAGGCGGTGCGCCGGCGGCCGTACGCCGTCGTGCTGTTCGACGAGATCGAGAAGGCGCACCCTGAGGTGCTGAACGTCCTCCTCCAGCTGCTCGACGACGGCCGCCTCACCGACGGCAAGGGGCGGACGGTGGACTTCAAGAACGTCGTGGTCATCATGACCTCGAATCTCGGCAGCCAGTTCATCGCCGAGGCCTCGACAGGCTCGGCCCAGGGCAGCGACGAGCTGAACGAGGGCGTGCGCCGCCAGGTCACCGAGGCGCTGCGGCAGCACTTCCGGCCGGAGTTCCTGAACCGCATTGACGAGGTGATCTTCTTCCATGCCCTCGGCCTCGAGCACATGGCGGCCATTGTCGATATCCAGGTGCGCGGGCTCCTCAAGCGGCTGGAGGATCGGAAAGTGCACGTCGAGCTCACCGACGCAGCGCGGAAGTTCCTCGTGTCGGAGGGCTACGACCCGATGTACGGCGCGCGGCCGCTTAAGCGGACCATTCAGCGCCGCGTGCTCGACCCGCTGGCGATGCGGGTGCTCGAGGGCGAGTTCCACGAGGGCCACCACCTCGTCGTCGACGTGGGAGACAATGGGTTGAGGTTTGAAAAGGAACGGACGGTAGGCGGCCGGCAGTAGGCAGTATGCAGCACATGACACTGCCTATCGCTGCCTACTGCCAACTGCCTACTGCCTACTGACGATGGCCACACCCCGAATTCCACCCGTCATGAACCCGCGGGACAAGCGTCCCGGCGACCGCCGCTCCGTCCCGCGGCCGGGACGTCCGGCCGGCGCGGTGTGGTACGTGCTCGCGTTCGTGATGGTGATGGCGCTGGCGCAGGCCTGGTTCCTGGCGCCGGCCGGCCGGCAGATGTCCTACAGCGAGTTCAAGAGCGCGGTGCGCGGCGGCCAGGTGGCCGAGGTCGTCGTCGGCGAGCAGGCGATCCGCGGCACCTACAATCGCGACGTCAACGGCAGCCGCAACTTCAATGCGGCGCGGATCGAGGATCCGAAGCTTCTCGAGGAGCTCGACGCGGCGGGGGTCAAATACACCGGCGAGTTCGTCAGCCGATGGCTGCCCGAGGTGATCGGCTGGGTCGTTCCCATCCTGCTGCTCTTCGCGCTCTGGAGCTTCTTCTTCCGCCGGATGGGCGGCGCCGAGGGCGGCGTGATGTCGTTCGCGCGCAGCAAGCACCGCGTCTTCGCCGAAGACGACGTCAAGGTGAGCTTCGCGGACGTCGCGGGGGTGGACGAGGCCGAGCAGGAGCTCAAGGAGATTGTCGAGTTCCTGCAGAACCCGAAGAAGTACACCGCGCTCGGGGGCCGTATTCCGAAGGGGGTGCTGCTGGTCGGCCCTCCCGGCACCGGCAAGACGCTGCTCGCCCGCGCCGTGGCCGGCGAGGCCAAGGTGCCCTTCTTCAGCCTGAGCGGGTCCGAGTTCGTCGAGATGTTCGTGGGCGTCGGCGCGGCGCGCGTGCGGGACCTGTTCGCGCAGGCGGAACAGAAGGCACCCTGCATCATCTTCATCGACGAGCTCGACGCGCTCGGCCGCGCGCGAGGCGCGAACCCGATGGGGTCGCACGAGGAGCGCGAACAGACGCTCAATCAGCTCCTGGCGGAAATGGACGGCTTCGACTCCCGGAAGGCCATCATCATCATGGCGGCGACCAACCGCCCCGAGGTGCTCGATCCCGCCCTGCTCCGCCCCGGCCGGTTCGACCGGCAGGTGCTGGTCGACAAGCCCGACGTGAAAGGGCGCGAGGAGGTGCTGCGGATTCACACCAGGCAGGTCAAGCTCTCCGCGGATGTCAACCTGAAGATCGTGGCGGCGCGCACGGCGGGGTTTGCCGGCGCGGATCTGGCCAATCTGGTGAACGAAGCGGCGCTGCTGGCCGCGCGCAAGGACAAGACGGCGGTGGAAATGCGCGACTTCGAGGAGGCGATCGACCGGCTGATTGCCGGCCTCGAGAAAAGGCGCGTGATGAGCCGCAAGGAGCGCGAGATCGTGGCCTATCACGAGTCGGGCCACGCGATTGTGGCGACGATGCTGCCCGACATGGACCCGGTCCACAAGATCTCGATCGTGCAGCGCGGGTTCGGCGCGCTCGGCTACACGATGCAGCTGCCGCTCGAGGATCGCTATCTGATGCAGCGCGGTGATCTCCTCAATCAACTGGCCGTGCTGCTCGGCGGCCGCACGGCCGAAGAGATCGCGCTCGGCGAGATCTCGACGGGCGCACAGAACGACCTGCTGCGCGCCACCGACATCGCCCGTTCGATGGTCACCGAGTGGGGCATGAGCGACGCGCTCGGCGCCATCAACTACGACGGCCACAAGCGCAACAAGTTCCTCGATATCACGCTCGGACCGGAGCGGGGGCCGTACGGCGAAGATACGGCGCGGCTGATCGACGCCGAGGTGAAGCGCATCATGAGCGAGGCGCACAACCAGGCCCGGAAGATCCTGACCGCGCACCGCGGCGATCTCGAGTCGGTGACGCGCCGGCTGCTCGAGCTCGAAGTGATGGAGGGCCAGGAGCTGCGCGCGCTGCTCGGCGTGCCGCCCCCGGCGGCCGAGCCGTCGCCCGAAACGACGCCGCTGCCGTCCGGAATCCAGTGAACCCCGCCTACTCGGTCGCGCGTACCGTCGCGCCGACGGTGGCGGAGCACCTGCAGCTCCATCGCGCGGCGCTGCCCCCGACCGATCCCGAGCGGCCGCCGCTCGAGCTGCTCCCGACCGCCAGGCAGATCGAGGCGCTCGTCGATACCGCGTTCTGGGCCAGCGTCCGGCGCGAAGAGGGCTATATCCCGAAGATCTCACTCGCCTTTCTGCGGCCGATCCCCGAGGTGTGTCCGCTCGTGTTCGAGGAGCCGCTGCCCCTCGACCCGGGCGCGCTCACCCGCCTGGCGGCCGCCGTGGAGCAGCCCGGCATCCACCTGGGCGTCTGGCCCGCCTTCGCCGCCGGCGGGAAATCAGAGCCGGCAGCTTCGGCGGGACAAGCCCGGGACGGCGAGCTCATCGTCTGGGGCACCACGCACACCATCCCGCCGTTCTGCTTCGTCGTCGAGGTCGTGGGCCCGGGGCTGCTCGTGCTGAAGCACCGGCCGCGGCACGAGTCACGGAAGTTCGTGAACGTCGCCGTGCTCGAAGGGGATCGCATCAAGATCGTCGACGAGGGGGCCTCGCGGATTGCCGACTGCCCCGCCCTCCTCACGTCGATGCTCGGGTTCGACGCCGCCTCCATGCAGGACGATGCGCTGAACGTGCAGGTGCAGCTGGCGCTCGCCATGCGGCGGCACGGGAGAGGCGGCATCCTCCTCGTCGTACCGTCCGGCAGCGAGGCCTGGCGGGAGTCTATCGTCAGGCCCATCCGCTATGCGGTGCAACCTGCCTTCTGCGAGCTGACCGAGCTGCTGCACAGGCACGGCAGCCTGCCGGAGCATGAGTGGTCGGACCTGGTCACCCGCGCGATCGAGGCGCTGGCGGGCCTGACCGCCGTGGATGGCGCCACGGTCATCACGGACCGGTATGAGCTGCTCGCGTTCGGCGCCAAGATCGCGCGGCGCGACGGCGACCCGGCCGCGGAGGAAATCGTCGTCACCGAGCCGATCGTCGGTGGCGCTGTCCATCGGATGCACCCGGGACAGCTCGGCGGGACGCGGCACCTGGCAGCCGCGCAGTTCGTGCACGATCAGCCCGACGCCGTCGCGCTCGTGGCGTCGCAGGACGGACGCTTCACCGTCTTCGCCTGGTCGCCCTGCGACGGCACGGTGCACGCGCACCGGGTCGAGGTGTTGTTGCTCTAATCCGTCAGACAGCCTTCGGACGCCGAGCGCACCAGCTTGATGTACTTGCCCAGCACGCCGGTGGTGGCGCGTGGCGCGGGCGCGCGCCATGCCGCACGCCGGGTCTCGAGCTCGCGGTCGGAGAGATCCACGCGCACCTCGCATACGGCGGCATCCACCGTAATCCGATCGCCGTCGCGCAGCAGCGCGATCGGCCCGCCCTCCTGAGCCTCCGGCGTCACGTGGCCGATGATGAACCCGTGGGATCCACCCGAGAAGCGGCCGTCGGTGATCATCGCAACGTCCTTGCCGAGACCCGCGCCCATGATGGCCGAGGTCGGCGTGAGCATTTCGGGCATGCCCGGCCCGCCTTTCGGCCCCTCGTAGCGGATCACGACGACCGAGCCTTTGGCGATCTCGCCCCGCTCGAGGCCCGCCAGCATCGCTTCTTCCGAGTCGTACACTTTGGCGGGGCCGGCAAACCGCTCCCCTTCCTTGCCCGTGATCTTCGCGACGGCGCCGTCGGGCGCGAGATTGCCGCGAAGAATCCGTATGTGGCCGCGCGGGGACACGGGATCCTCAACCGGATGGATCACCTGCTGGCCGGGGGTCAGGGCGGGAAGGTCGGCCAGGTTCTCGGCGATCGTCTTGCCCGTGACCGTGAGGCAGTCGCCGTGCAGGTACCCCCGCTCGAGCAGGTATTTCATGACCGCCGGCGCGCCGCCGGCATTATGGAGATCCTCCTGCACGTACCGGCCGCTCGGCTTGAGATCCGCGAGGAGCGGCACACGGTCGCTCGCGCGCTGAAAATCGTCGAGCGCGAGGGGCAGGCGGGCCGTCCGGGCGATGGCCATGAGATGCAGGACCGCATTGGTCGATCCCCCCACCGCCATGATGACGGCCAGCGCGTTCTCGAGCGACTTGCGCGTGAGGATGTCGAGCGGCTTGAGGTCGCGTTCGAGCAGGTGACGGATCGCCGCCCCGGCGCGCCGGCACTCGTCCGCCTTGCCCTCGTCTTCGGCCGGCGTCGACGAGCTGTACGGGAGCGACAGGCCCATCGCCTCGATGGCGACCGCCATCGTGTTGGCGGTATACATGCCCCCGCACGCGCCCGGGCCCGGACAGGAGTGCCGGACGATGTCGAGCCGCTGCGCGTCGGTGATGACGCCGGCCAGATACTCGCCGTATGACTGGAACGCCGAGATCACGTCTCGAGGCGCGCCGAGCGCCTGGCCGGGCCGGATCGTGCCGCCGTACACCATGAGCGACGGCCGGTTGAGCCGCACCATCGCCATGATCGAGCCCGGCATGTTCTTGTCGCAGCCGGGCACGGTGACGAGCGCGTCGTACCACTGCGCGCCCATCACGGTCTCGATGGAGTCGGCAATGAGGTCGCGGGACGGGAGCGAATAACTCATCCCCTCGGTCCCCATCGAGATCCCGTCGCTCACCCCGATCGTGTTGAACCGGAGCCCGACCAGACCGGCCGCCTGGATGCCCTCTTTGACGTACGCGGCCAGCCGATCGAGGTGCATGTTGCACGTGTTGCCTTCCCACCACATGCTGCAGATGCCGACCTGCGGCTTCTGCAGATCCGCGTCGGTGAGGCCCGTGCCGTACAGCATGGCCTGCGACGCGCCCTGGCTGCGCGGCTGGGTAACCCTGGAGGAGTACTTGTTCACACGCTGGCCGGCTGGGGCAGCTTCACGGGATCCAGGAAGGGCATCATGTCGCGCAGCTTGGACCCGACGATCTCGATCGGGTGGTTCCGGTCGCGCTCGCGCATGGCCTTGAAGTTCGCGCAGCCGGTCTCGTTTTCGGCGATCCACTTCTTCGCGAACTCACCCGACTGAATTTCCTTCAGGAGCTGCCTCATCGTGGCCTTCGTTTCAGCCGTCACGATGCGCGACCCGGCTGTGTAGTCGCCGTACTCCGCGGTGTCGCTGATGGAGTACCGCATGTAGGCGAGACCGCCCCGGTACATCAGGTCGACGATCAGCTTCAGCTCGTGCAGGCACTCGAAATAGGCGATCTCTGGCTGGTACCCCGCCTCGATCAGCGTCTCGAAACCGGCCTTGACGAGCGCGCTGGTGCCGCCGCACAGGACCGCCTGCTCGCCGAACAGGTCGGTTTCGGTTTCCTCGGCGAACGTCGTTTCGATCACGCCCGCCCGCGTGCAGCCGATGGCCCTGGCGTACGACAGCGCGAGCGCACGGCCCTGTCCGGTGACGTCCTGATGCACCGCCAGCAGGCCCGGCGTACCACCGCCCTCCTCATAGACCTCGCGCACCCGGTGCCCCGGCGCCTTCGGCGCCACCATCGTCACATCCACGTCCGCCGGGGGCACGATCCAGTTGAACCGCACGGCGAACCCGTGGGCGAACATCAGCATCTTGCCCGCCGTGAGGTGCTGTTTGATGTCGGCCGTGTAGACCTTGGCCTGGTGCTGGTCCGGCACCAGCACCATGATGACGTCGGCCCACTTGGAGGCCTCCGCGATGCCCAACACCCGCACGCCGGCGGATCGCGCCTTCGCGACCGACGTGCTGGTGGACGGCAGCCCGACCGCCACGTCGACGCCGCTGTCCTTCAGGTTGAGCGCGTGCGCGTGGCCCTGCGATCCATATCCAATGACCGCCACCTTCTTCCTGCGGATCAACTGGATGTCCGCGTCGTCATCGTAAAACATCGTTGCCATTCGGTCCTCTCAATAAATGCTCAATGCCCAATGCCTCATGTCCCAATCTATCCCAAACACGTTCTGCATTGGGCATTTTGCATGGAGCATTGGGCATTGTTCAGACGTATTGCGCGGCGGAGAGCGCCGTGTCGCCCCGGCGCATCGCGACCTGGCCGGTCCGCACCATCTCGATGATGCCGAGCGGCTCGAGCCGGCTGATGACGGCATCGACGTGCGGTGGCTCGCCGGTGATCTCGAGCGTGATCGTCTGCTCGCCGGTGTCGACGATATGCGCGCGCGTCTCGTCGACCACGCGCAGGAGCGCGGCCCGGTCGTGCCCACCGACCGCCACCTTGATCAGGGCGAGGTCGCGCGCCACGGCCGGGACGCTGCCGAGATCCTCGACCTGTATGACGTTGACGAGCTTGTACAGGTACGCCGTCACCCGCTCGGCGCTCGCCTGATCGCTGTCAATCACGATCGTCATGCGCGAGACGCCCGGCTCGGCCGTGCGTCCGACGGTCAGCGATTCGATGTTGAAGTTGCGGCGGCGAAAGAGCGACGCCACGCGGTTGAGAACACCCGGCTTGTCTTCGACGAGCGCGACCAGTGTGTGATGCATGTCAAATCCCAACTCCCAAGTCCCAAGGTCCCAACGCCCCCAAACCCGCCTCTCCCTTTGGGATTTGGGACTTGGTCATTGGGCTTTGTCTTAGATCGGATCGGCCCCCGTCTCCGCGAGCACCGACGGCTCCGGCCGGCGGATCATCGCGTGGAGGTCCGCGCCGGCGGGCACCATCGGATACACACTGTCTTCCTGCTCGACGCGGAAATCGATGATGACGGTGCCGTCGGCGGCCCGGGCGCGCTCGACGATGTCGCTGACGTGCGCGCGCGTCTCGACACGGTAGCCCTCAAGGCCGTGGGCTTCGGCCAGCTTGACGAAATCAGGGCTCCGCAGGGGCGTCGCCGCGTACCGGCGCTCGTAGAAGAACTCCTGCCACTGACGCACCATCCCCAGATAACCGTTGTTGATGATGGCGACGTTGACCTTGACGCCTTCCTGCGCCGCGGTCGCCAGCTCCGCCTGCGTCATCTGGAAGCCGCCGTCTCCCACGACGGCCCAGACCTCCGCCTCGGGACGCGCCATCTTGGCGCCGATCGCCGCCGGCAGCGCAAATCCCATCGTGCCGAGACCGCCTGACGTGAGGAGCGATCGGGGCGTCTCGTGATGGTAGTACTGCGCCTCCCACATCTGATGCTGGCCGACGTCGGTGACGACCACGGCGTTGCCGCCGGTCAGCCGCCAGATGTCGTTGATCACGTGCGCGGCATACAGGTGCCCGTTGTCGGGGAGCTTCTGAATGTCCCTGACCGCAGCATCCCCCTTCATCGAGTGGATGTAGGCAATCCACTCCGCATGATCCGCCGCCTCGAGGCCCTCAAGCAGATCCTCCAGCGTCTCGCGCAGGTCGCCGACGATGGCGGCGTCCGCGCGGACGTTCTTGTTGATCTCCGACGGGTCGATGTCGACGTGGATCTTCCTGGCGTGCGGCGCATACGTCTTCGCATTGCCGGTGACGCGGTCATCGAAGCGCATCCCGAACGCCAGCAGCAGGTCGGCTTCCTGAATGGCGTGGTTGACCCACGCCTCGCCGTGCATTCCCATCATCCCGAGATTCAGCGGATGGCTGGCCGGCACGCCGCCGAGGCCGAGCAGCGTCATCGCGATCGGCGCATCGATCCGTTCGGCCAGCGCCAGCAGATCCCGGGTCGCGCCGCTCTGGATCACCCCCTGCCCGGCCAGAATCACGGGGCGCCGCGCCTGCCGAATCAGATCCGCCGCCGCGGCGATGTCCGCGCGCGTCACGGGACGGTTCGGACGATACCCGCGCAGTGTCACGCCCGCCGGGTCCCACGCCCACTCGGTCGAGGCCTGCTGCGCGTCCTTGGTGATATCGACCAGCACCGGGCCGGGCCGGCCCGACTTGGCCAGGTGAAAGGCCTCCTTGATCGCGGGCATGATGTCTTCGACCCGCGTGACCAGATAGCTGTGCTTGGTGATCGGAAGCGTGATGCCGGTGATATCGGTTTCCTGAAACGCGTCGTATCCGATCAACTTGCCCGGCACCTGTCCGGTGATGCAGACGATCGGCGACGAGTCCATCATCGCGGTCGCGATGCCGGTGACCATGTTGGTCGCGCCAGGCCCCGACGTCGCCACGGCGACCCCCACTCCACCACCGGCCCGGGCAAACCCGTCCGCCATGTGTGTCGCGCCCTGCTCGTGCCGCACGAGCACGTGACGGATCGGGTAGTCGAGCATCGCGTCATAGGCCGGCAGGATCGCGCCGCCCGGGTATCCGAAGACGGTATGCACCCCTTCGTGGACCAGGCATTCCCAGATAATCTGCGCACCGGTACGTTTCGGCATGCTCGCCAGTCTGCCGCATGGCGGCTCATCAGTCAAATTGATAGTTGTTCAATAACAATAAGCGCTATTAATGCCGACCTCTGGCGCGATCCTTGAATGTCACGACCGGGAGAGGTACCAATCATGACGAAATTCTTGGCCGTGGCCGCTCTGGCCAGCGCATCGTTGCTGGGCGCCTGCGGCGGGCGGACACCCGAGGAGCCGCAAAATACTGAGGAAAACAGGGCTGCCGCCCCCGCGGCGCCGCCGGCGGACTACCAGGCGCCACCCGCCCCCTCGCCGGCCGCGCGGGCGCCCGAGGTGTCCCCGCGCCGGGACGGCTCGACCGCAGCGCGTCCCGCGCCGACGACCGGCAACCGTACACTCCGGGAAGAATCGCCCACCCCGAGCGCCGGCGCCGAGGCGCCGCCCGCCCGCGCCGCCGCCCCGCCACCGCCGCCACCCGCTGCGCCGCAGTGGCGCGAAGTCACGGTTCCGGTGGGCACGGCGCTGCCCCTGGAGCTGATGACGGCAGTGTCGTCCGAGACCGCACAAATTGAGACGCCGGTTCGCGCCCGGCTGCGTCAGGCGCTGGTCGTGGGCGGCTATACGGCGTTGCCCGCCGGCGCGATCTTCAGCGGGACGGTCGTCGACGTCGTGCGCGCGGGACGGGTACAGGGCCGGTCACGCCTCGCCATCCGCTTCAACGAGGTGGCCTTCGATAACGGACGCGAGGACATTCGCACCAATCCGATCGCCTTTGAAGGCGACGCGACCCGGGGTGAGGACGCCACCAAGGTCGGTGCGGGAGCCGTCGGCGGCGCCATCATCGGCGGGATCATCGGCGGCGGCGACGGGGCCGCCAAAGGCGCGGCGATCGGCGGCGCCGCCGGCACCGGCGTCGTCCTCGCGACGCGCGGGCGAGAAGTACAGCTCGCCAGCGGCGCGGACATCGCGGCCACGCTGGCCAGCCCGTTCACGGTGCGGGCGCCCGTCCGGTAAGCCTCACTCGCGCGTGGGCTTCTCGACTGCCTCAGGCACCGCGGCCTCCGCCGCCTGGAAGCCCCGCTTCGAGTGCAGCCCGTCGCAAAACGGCTTGGTCGTCGAGGCGCCGCACCGGCACAGTGCAACCGGGCGGCGCCCGATTGTGTACGCGGCACCGTTCCAGTCGACAATCTGCACCTCGTCACTCTCGATCACGTAGGGGCCGTTCTTCCGAAGCCGGATCGTGATCATCTGACACCTCACTCGATCAAAGCGTGGATGGATTCCGGCCGATCGCGATGATGCTGCACGCGGCGATGACGTTCAGTTTCAGCCGCCTGGCCTCGGCAAGCAACTCGGGACTCTCCGCTCCCGGATTGACCCAGACCTCGGGGATGGCCTTGCCCGCAATCCCCGGAAGCAGCTCCAGGCCGACGTCGGGCGGCACGTAGAGCGTGGCGATATCGATCGCCTCCGGCACGTCGCCGACCGACGGATACGCGAGGAGTCCTTCCACCGACGTCTCGCGCGGGTTGATCGGGATGACGCGGTAGCCTTCCGCCCGATAGGCGCGAACCGCCTTGTTGCCGAACTTCTCACGATCGTTCGACGCGCCGATGACGGCGACGACCTTGGCCATGACCCATTCTAGTTGGCAGCGACGTCCTGAACGCGCATGCGCCTCTGGCGGCCCGGCAGCAGGACTATAATGCTCCGAGTGTTACTCTGGGTGTGGCTGCTGATATCGGTGGCGTGGTTCGCGATCAACGCCCTCCTCCTCGACCGGTACGATGCCAACTTCTGGTTCGTTGCAGGCCTCCCGTTCTGGATTGGCTTGCTCTTCTTCCTCGGGGCGCGCGCCACGCTGGGGGGTTGGAGAAAGCCCCCCGATCACTCGGAATACTGAATTCGGGGCTGACAAACCAAGCGCCGCCTCCGACCGGACGCGGTGCCACGGTGCGTGAAGATGTTCCGCAGAAAAACAAGAATCCTGATCGTGGGCGACCGCGGGCCCGTCCTGGAATGGCTCCAGGGCCGGATCGATATCTTCTGGCCGCCTGAGATCCCGGTGAAGACCCTCGCGATGTACTGTGCATGGGGCAACGAGGCCATCGAAGCCATCAAGGAGTATCAACCAGACATCCTTCTTCTCAACCATGTATTCAGACAGGATGAAGGTGCGGCCCGAGAGGTCGCGCGCTGGATCGACGAGGATTATTCGGCCCCCTTTGTCGTTGCCGTGTATTCCGATCAGCCTGAGGAAGACGTCCGCACGTTCTTCGCAGGCGCTAGGTGCGTCACGTACTTCATCTGCGGCGATCGCCTCAGGGATTTCGTCGAGTACTGCATCAGCAGGCGGACTGCCGACGGCACCGATGTCGACGCGTGATGGCCAGCGACCAACTACAATGGCCCGCGGTGCGTCGCCCGGTCTTCTCCCTGCTGCTCCTGTCGTCGCTGACGTTCTTCCTTGGCCTGGGGCGCCAGGCGATCAGCGATTCGGATGAGGCGTTCTACGCGGAAGCGGCGCGCGAGATGGTGGAGAGCGGCGACTGGCTCACGCCGCATTTCAACTACCAGGACCGCTGGCAGAAGCCGGTGCTCTACTACTGGCTGACGGCCGGCACGTATCTCACCGCGGGGACGTCCGAGTCGACGGCCAGATGGTGGTCGGCGCTCGGCGGCATGGCGCTCGTCCTCCTCACGTGGGCGGCGGCCCGGCGAATGGGACGGCCCGAGGCGGCGTGGCTGGCGGGCGCGATCGTCGCGACCTGTTACGGCTGCTTTGCCATGGCCCGGCTCGCGCTGCCGGATCTGCCGCTCGCGTTCCTGGTCACCCTGACCATCTGGTCCGCATTCGAAGGGCGATGGCTCGTCGCAGGCGCCGCCGCCGGGCTCGGCCTTCTCATGAAGGGCCCGGTGGCCCTCGCGCTGCCCGCGCTCGTCCTTCTTCCGGTGTGGTGGCGTGAGCATCGGCTGCGCGCCCTTCCCCTCCGCGAGCTGGCGCTCGCCGGCCTCGTCTGCGCCCTCGTCGGCGTCCCGTGGTACGCCGCCATGACGCTCGAGCACGGGACGGCGTACCTTCAGAGCTTCTTCGTCGCCGACAATCTCGAGCGCTTCGCCACGGATCGTTTCAACGACCCGCGCCCGATCTGGTTCTACCTGCCGATCGTGCTCGGCGGGATGTTGCCGTGGACGATGTACATGGCGATCCTGCCCTGGCGCTCGGTGCGCGGCGTGGCTCGCCGCGCGCGCGCGCTGACGCCATCGGAATGGCGGCTGCTGGCGTGGGCCGGAATCCCCCTGTTGTTCTTCACACTGTCGATCGGCAAGCAGCCTCGATACGTCCTGCCTGTGCTGCCGCCGCTCGCCGTGCTGGTTGCGGGCATGATTGCCGCGCGCGTTCACGGTCCGGCGCACGCGCGGATCTCGCTTCGGGCCGCCACATGGGCGACGGCTGCGCTCTATGCCGTGCTTGCGATTCTGCTCCTTCGGGCCGAGCCGCTGTTTGTCAGTGCGTCTCCCGGGCTCACCAGGGCGAGCATCGCCATCATCGCGGCCTCGGCCCTCGTCCTGGCGGCGCTGGGGCTGGCCGCAGCCTGGCGATGGCTTCCCGCGACGCTGGCGGCCTGTTCGGCCGCGCTCCTCCTCTCCCTGCAGTTCGGGGCGCTCGCGGGCGTCCGCCCCGAACCGGTGGAACAGATGGCCGCGGCCGTTCACCGCCATCGCCACTCCGGCGAATCGGTCGGGGCGTACCAGGTGTTCGTGCGGAATCTGATCTTCTACACGCGGCTTCCGCAGGCGAATCTCTACGACGAGGCGCGCGCGCTCGACTTCCTCCGCTCGCCGCAGCGGGTGCTGCTCGTCGTGCGGGCCGCGGATGTGCCCAGGCTCGAGGCGATCTCGGGCGTCGCGACGACGCGGCTGGCCGAGGTCACCTATCTCGATCCGGCAAACGTCCGTCTGCGAACGCTGCTCGCGCCGATCCCGGATCAGGACCTGGACCGGGTGGTGCTCGTCACCAACAGATAAGAGGTGCGATCAAGACACCGAGTCGGTGCAATTCGCACCGGTTCTCGTCAGTGCAATCGCACCGATGTTCGTCGGTGCGATCGCACCGATGTTCGTCAGTGCGATCGCACCGAATGCCATTCGTGGTCGCACCCCTACGGAAAGATCTTCCCAGGGTTCAGGATGCCGTGCGGGTCGAACGCCTGCTTGATCCGCTTCATCAGCGCAATCTCGTCCGGTGAGAGCTCGATCCCGATATAGGGCGCCTTCGCAAACCCGATCCCGTGCTCGCCGCTGATCGACCCTTCGAGCGCGACGACCTGCTCGAAGAGCTGTCGCTCGGCAGTCCTGGCGCGCGCCCGCTCGCCGGCGTCACCGGGCGTCACCAGCAGGTTGACGTGAATGTTGCCGTCGCCGGCGTGGCCGAAGGCCGCAATGCGAAGGCCGAATTGCCCGCGCAGCGTCTCCACGATGCCGAAGAGCTCCGGGATACGGCCGCGTGGCACCACCACGTCATGGTTGATCTTCTGAAGCCCGGTGGCGCGCAGCGCAAGCGAGACCAGCCGCCGGGCGCTCCACAGCCGCTCGCGCTCCTCGTCGCCCGCGGCCAGCGTCACCGCCGTCGCCCCGGCCTCCCGGCACGCGTGGGCAGCCTGTTCGATCTCCGCGTCGACGGCGGCTCCGGGACCGTCCGCTTCGACAATCAGCATCGCGCCGGTGCCGGGCGGGGCGATCGGCTCGCCCAGGTGTTCCGCCACCGCCTCGAGCGACTCGGCGTCGATCAACTCCAGCGTGGCAGCGACGACTCGCCGGCGGATCAGCGCGGTCACCGCGTCGACGGCGGCCTGCACGTCGGCAAAGGTCGCCCGCAGGGTGGCGCGGGCGGGAGGCCTGGGGATCAGCCGGAGGGTGATCTTCGTGATGATCGCGAGCGTTCCTTCAGACCCGATGAGCAACTGCAGCACGTCGTAGCCGACGACGTTCTTGACCGCCTTGGATCCGAGCTCGAGCACCTCGCCGCCGGGCAGCACGACCTCGAGCGCCAGCACGTAGCGGCGGGTCGTCCCGTACTTGAAGCCGCGCGGCCCGCCCGCGCACTCGGCCACGTTGCCGCCGATCGACGAGATCTCGAGGCTGGCCGGGTCTGGCGGGTAGAAGAGCCCCACGCGTTCGACCGCGCGCTGCAGGTCGGCGGTGATCACGCCGGGCTCGACCACCGCGAGCAGATTGGCCTCGTCCACCTCGAGGATGCGGTTGAACCGCTCCATCGACAGGACCACGCCGCCCCGTGTCGGCACCGCGCCGCCGGTATAACCCGTGCCGGCGCCGCGAACGACGAGCGGCACGCGGTGCTCGTCGCAGACGCGCGCCACCGCGGAGATCTCGCTCGTCGTGGCGGGGATGACCACCAGGTCCGGCGGGTGCCCGATGCCGAGCGCATCCTGGCCGTAGCGCTCGAAGGAGGCGGCGTCCGTGCGCACGTGCTCGCGGCCGACGATCTCGGTCAGCAGGCGGACAATGGGGTCGGGAGTCGACCCCATTGTCACGCCCGGACGGGCTGGAGCGACTCGGCGAAGCGCAGGATCCGGGTGGCGCCCTCGCGGAGGTCCTCCATCGACGCCGCGTAGGAGATGCGCAGGTAGCCGGGCGCGTCGAATCCTTCGCCCGCCGTGACCGCCACGTGCTCCTTCTCGAGCAGCGCCTGCGCGAAGTCCGCGGATGTGCCGATGCCCTCGGGCGAGAGCAGCCCCGAAATATCCGGGAACAGATAGAACGCCCCGCGCGGCTTCACGCAGCGGATCGCCGGATGCGCCGTCAGCCAGGCATGGATGTTGTCGCGCCGCTCACGATATTCGTTGAGCATCGCTGTGACCGTATCCTGCGGGCCGCCAATGGCAGCGAGCGCCGCCTTCTGCGTGATCGACGCGATATTCGACGTCGTCTGCCCCTGGATCGTATTGAACGCCCCGGTGAGCGCCTTCGGCGCGATCGTCCAGCCGCAGCGCCAGCCGGTCATCGCATACGACTTCGACGCCGAGCCCGCGAGGACGGTACGGTCGCGATGGCGATCGAACAGCAGCTTCGGCAGATTGTGCGGCACCTGTTCGTAAATCAGCTGCTCGTAGCAGAGATCGACGACGATCCAGATGCCGCGCTTCGCCGCCGCGTCGACAATCGGGCTGAGCGCCGCCTCGTCCACCATCGCGCCGGTCGGATTGCAGGGCGAGTTGATGATGACGGCCTTGGTGCGCGGCGTCATGGCCGCAATCACGGCCTCGGGGTCGACCGTGAAGCCTTCATCGGACCGCGTCTGCACGATGACCGGCGTGGCGCCCACCAGCTTGACCTGCTCCGGGATGGTCGGCCAGTACGGCGCGTGGGTAATGACCTCGTCGCCGGGATCGAAGAGCGCGAGCGCCGTGTTGAAGAGCGCCTGCTTCCCTCCGGCCGTCACGAGCACTTCGGCCGCTGCGATCTCCACCCCGTACTGGCGCCCGTACCGCGCGCAGATCGCCTCGCGCAGCTCCGGAATGCCCGCCGCGGCGGTGTACCGCGTGAAATTGGCGTCGATGGCCGCCTTGCCAGCCGCCTTGACGTGCTCGGGGGTCGGGAAGTCTGGCTCTCCGGCCGTGAAGTCAACCACCTTGATGCCGGCGCGCCGAAGCCGTTCGGCTTCCGCCGCGGCCTTGAGCGTGGCCGACGCCGAGACCTGCGCGAGACGTTGTGCGAACATGCGTGCTCCCTGCCTACTGCCTGCTGCCTACTGCCTGCTGCCTGCTGCTGCCGACTTCTCCCTCAGCCGCTGCTCGACCAGGGGAGGCACCAGCCCCTGCACCTGCCCGCCAAGATGAAACACTTCCTTGATGAGCCGCGAACTGAGGTAGGTGTACTGCTCTGCCGGCATCATGAAGACGGTCTCGAGCGTCGGCTCCAGATGCCGGTTCATCAGCGCCATCTGAAACTCGTACTCGAAATCCGACACGGCCCGGAGCCCCCGCACGATGGCGCTGGCGCGCCGCTGGCGCGCGTACTCCACGAGGAGGCCGTCGAAGGTGTCGACCTCCACATTCGCGTATTCGCGAAACACCTCACGGATGATCCCGACCCGCTCGTCGGCGGTGAAGAGCGGCGCCTTGTCGACATTGACGAGCACCGCGACGATCACCCGCTCGAAGAGATGCGCGCTGCGCAGAATGATATCGACGTGTCCGTTCGTCAACGGATCGAATGAGCCCGGAAACACCGCCACGCGGCCGTTCGGCGCGCTCTGAGGCGTCATCGTCATCTCCCGGCGGACCCGTCGGGATCCGCGGACCCACCCGCGCCGCCGGAGGATTCGGGCCGGCGCATGAAGAACGTCAGTGTACTGTCGCCGGATGCCACATCCCGGACGCGCTGCAGCAGAGCCGGCGTCGGCGGCTCGCGCCGGCTGGCGCGCTCGAGGACAAGAAGCCCGCCGGCCGTCATCCGCCGGGCCGCGGCGTCAAGCGCCTGAGTGACCGTGTCGGGATCGGCGTCGTACGGAGGATCCAGCAGGACGAGATCGTACGCTCGCTCTTCCGGCGTACGCCGCAGCACCTCCGCGACGTCGCCCTGCTCGATAGTATAGCCCTGCCCGACGCCGCAGAGCGCCAGGTTGGCGGCCACGAGCGTCGTCGCGCGCCGGTCGCGCTCGACGAACGTCACGTGCGCGGCGCCGCGGCTCAACGCCTCGATGCCGACGGCCCCGGTGCCTGCGTATCCGTCCAGCACGCGCGCGCCCTCCACGCGCGTGGCGACGATATTGAAGAGCGTCTCCCGCAGCTTGTCCGACGTGGGGCGAACGCCCTCCCATGTCGGCGCCTTGAGACGGCGGCCCTTGAAGCGGCCCGCGATCACGCGCACTCACGCAACTCCCAATTCCCAAACTTCCAACTCCCAACCGCGAGCTCGCGACCTTCAACTCCAACCCACGGCCTTGGGGGTTGGCGTCTTGGGAATTGGAAGTTGATTCCTACCCCACTTCGATCAGCCCGAACTGCGGCTCCCAGCGCTGCTGCACGAACTCGAGCAGCTCGCCCGTGAGCCCGCCGTCGGCGACCAGCCGGCGCGCCTCGCGATGCGCGTCTTCCATGACCTCGCGATCGCGGACGAGATCGCCCGTCCGCAGGCGCGGCAGCCCTGACTGCCGCGTGCCGAAAACGTCTCCGGGGCCGCGCAGCTCGAGGTCCTTCTCCGCGATGACAAAGCCGTCGCTCGTGGCCGCCAGCGCCTTCAGCCGCTCGCGGGCGTCATCGGTCCAGGGCGATTGATACAGCAGGACGCAGTGCGATTCCCACGGCCCGCGGCCAACCCGGCCGCGCAGCTGATGCAGCTGCGACAGCCCGAAGCGCTCGGCATGCTCGACCACCATGATGGAGGCGTTCGGGACGTCGACGCCGACCTCGACGACGGTGGTCGACACGAGGATGTGCACCTGGCCGCCGGCAAACGCGCTCATGACGCGCTCCTTGGCGTCCGGCTTCATCCGCCCGTGCAGCAGCGCGACGCGGTATGCCGGGAACACCTCGGCCTGCAGATGGTCCGCCATTTCGGTCGCGGACTTGAGGTCGATCTTCTCCGAATCCTCCACGAGCGGGTAGATGATGTAGGCCTGCCGGCCGCGATCGAGCTCATCGCGCAGCAGCTGATAGATCTCGTCGCGCCGGGACTCGGGCTTGACCCAGGTCCGGACCGGCGTCCGACCGGGCGGCAGGTCCGTAATCTTCGAGACGTCGAGCTCGCTGTAGTCGGTGAGCGCCAGCGTGCGGGGGATCGGCGTCGCGGTCATCAGGAGCACGTCGGGGTGCAGCCCCTTCGCCCTCAGCGCCGCCCGCTGCTCCACCCCGAAGCGGTGCTGCTCGTCGATGACGACGAGTCCGAGCCGGTGAAAACGGACGTTCTCCTGGACCAGCGCATGCGTGCCGACCACGAAGTTCGTGGTGCCGCGCTCGACGTGCGCGTGGAGCGTGTGCTTCTCGAGACCGGGGGTGCTCCCGGTGAGCAGGTCGACGCGAAACCGCGACGCCGCGAGGAGGCCGGCGATCGTCCGGTAGTGCTGCGCCGCGAGGATCTCGGTCGGGGCCATGAAGGCGACCTGCAGCCCGTTCTCCATCGCCACGAGTGCCGCCAGCAGCGCCACAATCGTCTTGCCCGCACCCACGTCCCCCTGCAGCAGCCGGTTCATCGGCTGCGGCCGCTGCATGTCCTCCACGATCTCTTTGACCGCCTGCCGCTGCCCCGGCGTCAGTTTGAACGGAAGGATCCGTGCCGCCGCCGCGCGGATGCGGTCATCGACCTTCGGCACGTGCGGCTTGATTTCCGTGAGGGCCGCGTGCCGCCGCCACGCGTGGCCGATCTGAAAGAGGAAGAACTCCTCGAAGATCAGGCGCCGCTGCGCGGGCGTGCGAAATGCGTTCAGCTCCTCGATCGATGCGTCGTTCGGCGGGAAGTGGGAGGCCTCGATCGCCGCCCGCCTCGGCTCGACGTGCAGCCGCGTGCGGAGGGCGTCCGGCAGAATCTCCGGGAGCGCGGCCGGCAGCGCGTCCAGGGCATGCCGGACCAGCCGGCGCTGCATGTTGGGCGTGACGGTGCCGGTCTTCTCGTAGAACGGCACGATCCGGCCCGTGTGGACGCCCAGCGCGTCCTCGACGACGAGCTCGTATTCGGGATTGAGGAAATGCAGCCCGCTCGAATCGAGCTTGACGTCGCCGAAGATCACCACCGCCGCGTGCGGCTGGAGGACGTCGGCCAGGAACGGCTGGTTCATCCAGGTGCACCGGATCGCGCCGCTCGTGTCGCTGACGATCGCATTGAAGATCTTGAACCCGCGCCGCCGCGTGATCGCCAGCCGTGCGCTCTTGATCTCGCCGAGCACCGCCGCACGCATGTCGGGCCGCAGCGACGCGATCGGCTGCATGTGGCTGCGATCCTCGTAGCGGAAGGGAAACCGGTAGAGCAGGTCCTCGACGGTGACCAGCCCGGCGCGCTTGAGGTCGGCCGCCTTGCGCGGGCCGACGCCCTTCAGATACTGGAGAGGAGTGGAGAGATCAATGCCCAATGCTCAATGCCCAATGCATAACCGGCGTGCGCGAGCCGTTCACATTGTGCATTAGGCATTGAGCCTTCGGCATTGGGCATTGGGCATTGGGCATTTCCCTATTGAACGACCACCGCCTGCCCCGGTCCGACCTCGATCTGCAGGATGTTCGCGGGCAGCGGAAAGGTCTCGTCGATCCGCAGGCCCTGCGGCCGCTCCGGCGACCGGGAGTAGTAGCTCACGAGCTCCTGAAGCATCGAGGAGGGCACCGGCAGACCCGCAATTTCGGCCGACTGCGCCTCGAACCGTCCTTTGCCGTCGCGGGTGTGCAGCACGCCGGTGACCGTTACCGGCACGCGGCCGCCCACGAGGCTCCATGGGTCGAACGTGCCGCCCGAGGCCCGTTTCTTCGCAATCGCGTCGAGGTCGACCACGGCCTGCCCGGAGACTTTGCCCTGCCCGACGATGGTCACCTGCGGCTGGGTCACGCCGTTCGGCAGCAGCGGCGCCGCCTGGTAGGCAAACCAGGAGTTCAATTCGTCCTGCGTGAGCGGCGTCCGGCGGGCACCGACCCGCTCGCTCGTCTGCGCCTGCTGGCGGATCAGTGTGACCTTCTGGGAAAAGGTCTCGGCGCTCTGGCGCGATACCGTGGCGGCCTGGAGCGAGGCCAGCGCGAGCAGCGGCAGTGTCAACACGGCGAGCCGGCGAATAGAATAGTGCATGGCAGCCTCGCGGGACGTTTTCGAGTGTAGCACCGGAGCAATCGGCGGGCCGGGCAGGAATGCCCCACCGGGTGCCTTGATCTTCGCCTTTCATTCGCGTATAGTCGGCCCACCTCTGCCGGGTAAACAGTGTGGCGCGTCACCGACCGGCGCCCGCACGAATTCATCGGGCCGCGACAACAGAAGGCGAAGGCCGTGGCCCGGATGGAGGAAGACGTGCTTCCGCTCACCAAACGTCAGCGCGAGATCCTGGATTACCTCAACGAGTTCATCCAGCAGCACGGCTACGCGCCCAGCCTCGAGGAGATCGGACGGCGTTTCAGCCTCTCCTCGCTGGCCACCGTGCACAAGCACCTGACCAACCTGCAGGAGAAGGGGTTCATCCGCCGCGCCTGGAACCGCAGCCGCTCCGTCGAGCTGGTGCCGGCGCGCATGGGCAGCCGGGCCGTCGAGCTGCCGCTGCTCGGGTTCGTGGCCGCCGGCGCGCCGATCGAGGCCGTGGCGGGCAACGAGACGATTGCCGTCCCCGAGGGGCTCGCGGGCAAGCGCGACAGTTACGTGCTGCGCGTCAAGGGCGACTCGATGATCGACGAGCAGATCCGCGACGGCGATTACGTGATTGTCGAGGATCGCAAGTCGGCCGACAACGGCGAGATGGTCATCGCACTGGTCGGCGGGCTCGATGTGACGCTCAAGAAGTTCTACCGCGAGAACGGTCGCGTTCGCCTGCAGCCGGCCAACCCCGCCATGCAGCCGATCCTGCTCGAGGCCGACCGCGTGCAGGTCCAGGGCGTCGTCGTCGGCGTCATGCGCAAGTATTAGGCAAGTCGAAAGTACAAACTCGGGAGTAAGAGGTAAGTTGCGAACTTACTTGATACTTTCAACTTTGTACTTTCTACTTGGTCCATGACCGACCAGCCCGAACGCAAGCAGATCAACTTCACGATCATCCCCGACGAGCAGACCGGCGAGCCGCGGATCTACGCCAACTTCTGCTCGATCTCGCACACGCCGTTCGACTTCACCCTGACCTTCTGCGAGGTCATGCCGCTCTCGGAGAAGGAGCTGCACGAGGCCGAGAACCAGCACGTCGTCCGCGCGCCCGTCCGCGCGCGCATCGTGGTGCCGGTGCAGTTCGTCCCCAACCTCGTCGCCGCCCTGCAGGAGCACATGCGGGTGTTCTCCGACTCCTATTCGAACGTGGGATGGCAGAAGGACCCGGTACACTGAAGACGGCCGCCGACACGCGCCGCATCATCCGCTCCCTGGCCCGGCAGCACCCGAACGCCGACACGGAGCTGCACTCCCGCAACGCGTTCGAGCTCCTGGTGGCCACCATCCTGTCCGCCCAGTCGACCGACGAGCGCGTGAACATGGTGACGCCGGCGCTCTTCGCCCGCTATCCCGACGCTGCCGCGCTCGCGCGCGCCTCGACCGGCGAGCTCGAGCCGCTCATCCTCTCGACCGGATTTTTCAGACAGAAATCGAAGGCGCTGCTCGGCATGGCCCGGCAGCTGGTCGACCGCCACGGAGGGACGGTCCCCGCCGACATGGCGCTGCTGACCGAGCTTCCCGGTGTCGGGCGGAAGACGGCCAACGTGGTGCTCGGCCATGCGCTCGGCGTGCCCGGCCTCCCCGTGGACCGCCATGTGCTCCGCGTCTCCAACCGCATCGGCATCGCGAAGGGCGACGACCCCGAGCGGGTGGAACGGCAACTGTGCGCCGCGCTGCCCGCATCGATGTGGACGCGCGCCTCGGACGTCCAGATCCTCCACGGCCGGCGCATCTGCCGCCCGAAGCCTCTCTGCGATCGGTGCTCGGTGCGGACGGACTGTGAGTACTATCGCGAGGTGATCACAACGGGCCGACCTGAAGGTCGGCCCCTACGTTCCAAGAAGGGGACAGCGGGCCGACCTGAAGGTCGGCCTCTACGTTCGAAGAAGAGGATTGCAGGGCGGTGACCCGCGCCGAGTTCGAACGCCTCGTGCGTGAGGCGGTCACGCTCATTCCGCCCCGCTTCCGCCGGGAGATGAAGAACCTCGCACTCGTGGTTGAGGCCGAGCCGTCCGCAGAGCTGCTCGAGGAGATGGGCGTCGAGCCGCCCGACAGCCTCTACGGCCTGTACCAGGGCACGCCGCTCCCCGAGCGCACCTGGGACTTCGGGAACAACCTGCCGGACCGGATCACGATCTTCCAGCGGCCAATCGAAGAGGATTGCGAGGACGCCGACGAGATTCGCGGCGTAATTGGCGAGACGCTGATTCACGAAGTCGGGCACTACTTCGGGCTCAGCGAGGAGGAAATCGAGGAGATCGAAGAACGCTACTGGAGAGGCGACGCCGGCGATCCCGATGCCCACGAGTGACCGATCGTTTCCGCGGGCGCGCAAGCGCTTCGGCCAGCACTACCTGGAGGCCCCCTGGGTGGCGCGGCTGCTCGAGGTGCTTCAGCCCGCACCCGACGATGTGTTCATCGAGATTGGGCCTGGCCGGGGGGCGCTCACGCGTGCGCTCGCGCCTCTCGTGCGGGAGCTCATCGCAGTGGAGATCGACCGCGACCTGACGACGGCGCTTGCGGGCCGTCTGCCGCCCCACGTCAGGCTGATCGAGGGCGACATCCTGGCGATCGCCTTCGACGATCTCACCAGGCACCATTCTGCGCCGCTGCGCGTCGTCGGCAACCTTCCCTACAACATCTCCTCCCCCATTCTCTTCAGGCTGCTCGAGGCGGCCGACGAAGGGCGCCGGCTCCGCGATGCAACCGTCATGCTTCAAAAGGAGGTGGCGGACCGGCTCGTCGCCCGTCCCGGCACCCGGGCGTACGGCACGCTGGCGGTGCAGACCCAGCTGCTGGCCGACGCCGAGCGGCTGCTGACGCTTCCGCCCGGGGCGTTCCGTCCGCCGCCAAAGGTCACCTCCTCGGTCGTTCGCCTGAAATTCCGTCCGCCGGCTGCCGATGTGGGCAGCCACCAGGCGTTCGAGCGGCTGGTTCGCGGGATGTTCCTGCACCGCCGCAAGACGGTGCTGAATGCGCTCCGGCCGCTCTCGGCCGCCTTCGGCGTTCCGGTCGGCCAAGTCCTTGAAACGGCGCACATTGCCTCGTCCCGACGCCCGGAGACCCTCACCGTGGAGGAGATAGCCCGGCTCTCGCGAGCTGTGCTATAGTTTGCCCGGAAGTTGTTGAGCCTGCCCGGTTTGTCAGGCGTTTCCAGCCGCCTGAAACCGATCCGCAGATAGCGGATCGGCCCGCCGCGTCGTTCGTTCGCCCGGATGAACGGCACGGATCGTACGCGTACGTGTCTGCGTTGGGCTCCACATGAACCAGTCTGCCGCACCGGCGGTGTCGCCGGCGACACTCGAGGTCGTTCCGCTCGGAGGCCTCGGCGAGTTCGGCATGAACATGATGGCGGTGTCGTGGGAGGAGACGACGATCCTCATCGACGCCGGCGTGATGTTTCCCGAACCGGATCAGCTCGGTGTCGACCTGATCATTCCCGATCTCGCCTATCTGGAGTCGCGGCGCGACCGGATCAAGGCGCTCGTCCTCACGCACGGCCACGAGGATCACATCGGCGCGGTCCCCCACGTGCTGCCGCTCTTCGACGGACCGGTGTACGGCACGGCGATGACCCTGGCACTCATCGAGCCCAAGCTCGAGGAGCACGCACTGGATGCCGGCGACCGGCTGAAAGTCGTCAAGCCGCGCGACGTCGTGTCGGTGGGGCCGTTCTCCATCGAGTTCGTCCGGGTGACGCACAGCATGCCCGACTGCGTCGCGCTGGCCATCACCACGCCGGCCGGCGTCATCGTGCACACGGGCGACTACAAGATCGATCAGACGCCGCTCGACGGCGAGCACTTCGATCTGCACCGCTTCGCCGAGCTGGGCCGCCAGGGTGTGCTCGCGCTCTTCGCCGACAGCACCAACGTCGATCGCAAGGGGTTCACCGGCCCGGAGATCGAGGTCATCGACGCGTTCGAGGAGCTGTTCACCAGCACGCACGGCAAGCTCGTCGTCGCGACGTTCTCGTCGAGCATCTATCGGATGCAGATCCTGGTCGACCTGGCCGTGCAGTTCGAGCGGCGGGTGGCCTTCGTCGGCCGCAGCATGATGAAGAACGCCGAGATCGCCCAGCGGCTCGGCTTTCTGCGTGTCCCGGCCGGCGTGCAGATCCGCGACGCGGACGTGCCCTCCTACGCCTCCCAGGACGTCCTCTGCATCGCCACGGGCTCGCAGGGCGAGCCTCAGGCCGCCCTGCCCCGCATCGCGATCGACGATCACCGGTTCGTCCATCTCGGCCCGGACGACACGGTCGTCTTCTCCGCCCGTCCCATTCCGGGCAACGAGAAGGCGATCGCGCGGACCATCAGCCACGTGGCCCGCCGGGGGGCCGACATCGTCACTGAATCGATCAAGCACGTGCACGTCTCCGGCCATGGAAGCGCCGAGGAGCTCAAGCTGGTGCTGTCGCTCGTCCGGCCGCGCTACTTCGTGCCGATCCATGGGGAATACCGGCAGCTGGCGCAGCATGCGCGCGAGGCGCAGCGCGTGATGGCCGGCGTCGAGCCGAAGCTGCAGGTCCTGCTGGCGGAGGACGGCGACACGATCCAGTTCGACCGGCACGGCGCCCGCATCGGCGAGAAGGCGCCGGCCGGCCGCGTCCTGATCGACGTGACGCGCATCGGCGAGGTGGGCGACGAGGTCCTTCGCGACCGGCGGCATCTGGCCGGCGACGGCGTCGTCGTCGCGGTGGTCGCGATCAACCGGCAGACCGGCGCCCTCGTCGGAGAGCCCGAGATGGTGGCCCGCGGCTTCGTCGTCGGCGAGGGAGAGGCGGCGTCGATCTTCAAGGATGCTGCGGGAGTCGTGGCCGAGTGCATCGAGACGTCGGGCGTGGAGGAGCGCACCGACCAGGGGCTCATGACAGAGAAGCTCAGGGTCGAGCTCCGCCGCTTCTTCAAGAAACGTTCGGGGCGGCGCCCGCTGGTGCTGCCCGTGCTGATGGAGATCTGATGAGTGACTCCACGTTGTCGCGTCGGGTGAGCGAGTTTGCGGGGGTGGCGCTCTTCGCGCTGGCGCTGATCTGGCTGATCGCGCTCGTGACCTACGAGCCGACCGATCCGGTCTGGTTCTTCACGACCGACGCCGGACAGCCGCCGGCCAATTTCGTCGGCCGCGTCGGCGCGTTCCTCGCCGAGCTCTCCTTCCAGTTGTTCGGCTACACCTCGTACCTCCTGCCGGGCGCGATTGCCACCGCGGGCTGGCACTACTTCTGGTGTCAGCCCCCCGTCGCGGCCTACACGAAGCTCGTGGGGATGGGGTTCTTCTTCGGGTGCTCCAGCGCATTCCTCAGCCTGATCCTGGGCAGCGTGGAGGTCGGAGGCCCCTCGACAGCGCTCGGGGCAGGCCAGATGTTTCACGCCGGGGGCTCGGTCGGCAACTGGGTCGGCGCCGCGTTTTCGGAGTACCTCAATCGAACCGGATCGATCATCGCACTGATGACGCTGATGACGCTCTCCGTCATCGTGTCCACCCACTTCTCCTTCGGGTCGATGTTCGCCCGTGCCAGCCAGGAATCCCGGGACCTGTCGGCGCGCAGCGTCGGCTGGGTGAGGCTCTGGATCGAGCGCCAGCGGAAGAACCGCGAGCGGCGCGCGTCGATCGCCAAGGCAGCCCGGAAGGCCGAGGCGGCCGGCGCCAGGACCGAGACGACCGCACGGTCTGTTGCCGTAAAGGGTCCGGATTCTCCGTCTCCACGGCCCGCCGAGCGCCAGGCCCCGCCGGTGGTCGCGCGGAAGGCGCCCGAGCCGGCCGCGCCGCCGCCAGAGCCGTCGTCCAAGGCGGCGCCGCGCCGCCAGGGCACCTATACGCTGCCTCCCGTGTCGCTACTGGACGCTCCCAAGGCCGAGCGGAAGATCGACGAGCGCGAGCTGATGGAGGCCGCGCGGCAGCTCGAAGAGAAGTGCCGCGAGTTCTCCGTCGAGGGACAGGTCGCGCAGATCCATCCCGGCCCGGTCGTCACGACGTTCGAGTTCAAGCCGGAGGCCGGGGTCAAGTACAGCAAGATCACGAGCCTCGCCGAGGACCTGTGCCTCGCGATGCAGGCCGAATCGGTGCTCATCGACCGCATCCCCGGCAAGTCGACGGTCGGCATCCAGATTCCCAACCCGAATCGCGAGACGATCTCGCTCCGCGAGCTCCTCGAGTCGGACGCCTACAGCCGCTCGCTCTCCAAGCTGACACTCCTGCTCGGCAAGACGATCCACGGCGAGCCCTTTGTCACCGACCTGGCGACGATGCCGCACCTGCTGATTGCGGGGTCGACCGGCACCGGCAAGTCGGTCGGGCTCAACTCGATGCTGACGAGCATCCTGTACCGGGCCACGCCCGAGGACGTCCGGCTGATTCTCATCGACCCGAAGCGGCTGGAACTGGGGATGTACGAGGAGATCCCGCATCTGCTCACGCCGGTGGTGGTCGATCCGAAGAAGGCCGCCAACGCGCTCCGCTGGGCGGTGCACGAGATGGAGGAGCGGTACAAGACGCTGGCTGCCGCCGGCGTACGGAACATCGACCAGTACAACCGCAACATCCGGCTGGCCATGTCGGAAGCCTCGACCCAGGACCCCGAGGTGGCCAGGCCGCTGCCCTTCATCCTGGTCGTGATCGATGAGCTCGCCGACCTGATGATGGTGGCGAGCAACGAGGTCGAGGAATCGATCGCGAGGCTGGCGCAGATGGCCCGCGCCGTCGGGATCCACCTGATCCTCGCGACCCAGAGGCCGTCGGTCGACGTGATCACGGGCCTCATCAAGGCCAATTTGCCGGCGCGGATCTCCTTCCGGGTCTCGTCGAAAACCGATTCCCGCACGATTCTCGACGGCAACGGCGCCGAGCAGCTGCTCGGACGGGGGGACATGCTCTTCCTCCCGCCCGCCTCCTCGCGATACATCCGGCTCCACGGCCCGTACATCTCCGAGCAGGAGAGCGCGCGGCTGGCCAGCTTCCTGCGCAAGCAGGGCAAGCCGGTGTTCAACGAATCGATCACCGCCGAAGAAGAAACGGCGGGGCCGGGCGGACTCGAATTCGAGAAGGACGAGCTGTACGACGAGGCGTCGCGCATCGTGGTCAGCACGGGGCAGGCGTCAATCTCCTACCTGCAGCGCAAGCTCCGCATCGGCTTCAGCCGCGCCGCACGCCTGGTGGACATGATGGAGGCCGACGGCCTCGTCTCGACCGGCACGGGCGGCAAGCCGCGCGAGGTGCTCGTCGACCGCGGCTACTTCGAGGAGGTGGATGCGCAGCTTCGCTAGCGCGCTCCTCGTCCTCGTCGTGGCCGCCGGCGGCGTCCAGGCCCAGGACGCCGCCGTGCAGTACGGGGATCTGCTCACCCGTGAGCGGGAGCTCCGCCGCGAGCTCGACCTGGCGCCGCAGCTCCGCGCGCAGCCGCCGGGCGAGGCCACGGCAGCCCTGCTGCGCCGCGTCCGCACGGCGGTCGAGAGCTACGAGGCGCTGGCGCGCCGCTTTCCGCGCAGCGGCTACAGCGACAACGCACTCTGGCAGGCGGCCGTCCTCGCCGCCGATGCCTACTGGCAGTTCGGCGATTCCCGCGACCGGGCCACCGCGCTGCGGCTCTTCGAGCTGTTGAAGTCGCAGTTCCCCACGAGCTCCCTCGTCGCCCGCATCGGCGACCAGGCCACGCGGCTCGAGGGCGCCACCACTGCGGCCGGGGGCTCGACGCTCAAGGCGATCCGGCGCGACGTGCTTCCCGACGCGCTCCGCATCACACTGGAGCTCGAGCGCGAAGCGGTGTTTCACGACGAGCGGCTCGACGGTCCGCCGCGGGTGTTCGTCGATCTGCGCAACACGCAGGTCGTCGACGCGCTGAAGGACGCCTCGATCCCGTTCCCGGACGACGTCGTGCGGCAGGCGCGGATCGGACGGCAGCCCGACCACCGCACGCGCGTCGTCTTCGACCTCCAGGACGCGGCCCGGTACAGCGTCTACTCGCTCTACAACCCCTACCGGCTCGTCATCGACTTCGAGCGGAGCGCCGGAGCCGGCACCCTCCAGGCCGCGGCGCCCGCGGGCGACCCGCCTGCGCCTCCGGATCCGCCGGCAGCACCGGCTGCCCGCCCCGCGGTCGCGCCTGCCAGGAGCACCCCCGCTCAGCCCCCGGCCTCTCCGCCGGCGTCAGCGGCCGCCAACAGCCGCGGCGGGTTCTCGCTGTCGCGCCAGCTCGGGCTCGGGATCGCGCGGATTGTCATCGATCCGGGGCACGGAGGGCACGACCCGGGCGCCCAGGTGCGCGGTCTGAATGAGGCCGAGCTGGTGCTCGACCTCGCACAACGTCTCGAAAGGCTGCTACTGAAGGAGCCGGGCGTCGAGGTGGTGCTGACGCGCCGCACCAATGCGTACGTGTCACTCGAGGAGCGCACGGCGCTCGCCAACCGTTCGGGCGCCGACCTCTTTCTCTCGATCCACGCGAATGCGAGCGGGAACGCCGCCGTCCGCGGCTTCGAGACCTACTTTCTGAACTTCGCGCCGAACCCCGAGGCCGAGGCGATTGCCGCGCGCGAAAACGCCGGCTCGTCGCGAACGATGGGCAACCTGCCAGACCTCGTGAAAGCCATCACGCTCAACAACAAGCTTGATGAGTCGCGCGACTTCGCCGCGATGCTGCAGCAGTCGCTGTCCGAGCGGCTCCGGCGCGCCGACCGCAACGCGCGGAACCTCGGCGTGAAGCAGGCGCCCTTCATGGTGCTCGTGGGCGCCACGATGCCAAGCGCGCTGGCGGAGGTCTCGTTTCTGACCAACCGCGAGGAGGCCGCGCTCCTCGAGACCGCGAGCTACCGGCAGCAGCTCGCGGAAGCGCTCTTTGCCGGCATCCTCAAGTATCAGCAGTCGCTGAAGGCCGCTCCAGCGCGGGTGGCGACCCAATAGCGCCAAAGTGCCTGAAGTGCCATATCAGAAGCGGTTTCATAACCGACGTAGTGCCCGGCTTTAGCCGGGCTGAAGCCCGGCACTACGTACGAATTGGTGCCGGTGACCGGGGTTATGAAACCGGTTCTAGGCACTCCAGATCCGGAGCCTGACGTGTTCCGTCTCGTTGGTCGCCGGCGCCTTGACGTCCCGCAGCCGCCGGATGCCGATGAAGATGGCGCCCGCGATGAGGCCGCCGACGGCGGCAATCAGCAGCACCACCCCGACGGTGGCGAACATCGTCAGGATGTACTCGACACTGATGTCGCGCGCCGGCTGCGGCTGCTTGACGACGTCGACGATGATGGGCGCCTGAAGAACGGAGAGCACGTCCGATTACAGCTTACCCCACGTGTCGACACCGAGTGCCAGCTCGACGAGGGTGCGGACGGCGACGCCGGTGGCGCCCTTCGGCTGGTACGGCTTGGCGTCTTCGGCCCACGCGGTGCCGGCGATGTCCATGTGGACCCAGGGCAGGTCGCCTGCGAATTCCTTCACGAACAGCGCGCCGGTAATCGCGCCGCCCGCGCGGCCCCCGGTGTTGGCGAAGTCGGCGATCTCGCTCTTGAAGAGCTCCTTGTAGTCGTCGAAGACCGGCATCGGCCACGACCGGTCGCCCGCGCGCTCGCTCGCCCGGCGCACCTGCTCCACCCATGAATCGGGCGTGCCGAAAAGCCCCGTGGTCGTCTTGCCCAGCGCCACCACGCATGCGCCGGTCAGGGTGGCCACGTCCACGAGATGCGTGACGCCGAGGCTGCGGGCGTACCAGAGCGCGTCGCCGAGCACCAGCCGTCCCTCGGCATCCGTGTTCAGCACCTCCACGGTCTTGCCGTCGGCGCTCGCGAGCACGTCGCCCGGCTTGAACGCCCGGCCGCCCGGCATGTTCTCCGTCATCGGGATCACCCCGACGCACCGGACCGGCGCCTGCAGGCGCGAGACGGCCGACATCGCCGCCAGCACCGCGGCGCCGCCCGACATGTCGTCCTTCATTTTGTCCATGTTCTCGGCCGGCTTGATGGAGATGCCGCCGGCGTCGAACGTAATCCCCTTGCCGATGAGACCGAGGACGGGGGCGCCGGGCGCCCCGGCCGGCTGATGCCGCAGCACGACGACCCGGGGCGGTTCCTGGCTGCCGCGCGCCACGCCGAGCAGCAGGCCCATGTTCAGCTCGGCAATGCGCGCCTCGTCGAGGACGTCCACCGTCAGCCCGGCCGCGGCCGCCACGGCGGCCGCGCGCTCCGCAAATACCCGTGGCGTCAGCGTATTGCCCGGCTCGTTGGCGAGCTCCCGCGCGAGGTTGGTGCACTCCCCGAGCACCTGCCCCCGCTCCAGGCCGCGCTTCACGGCCGCGGCGTCGCCAGTGACACGCAGCGTCACCGACTCGAGCCACACGCGCGGAGGATCCGTCGTGCGATAGGAGGCGCCGTCGAAATTGCCCACAATCGCGCCCTCGGCCAGCACCTGCGCGGCGCGCCCGGCATCAACGCCCGTATCCCGCCGATCGATGATGGCCATGCGCGTGACCCCGCGCTGGCGGGCTGCGAGCGCGCCGGTCGTCGCGGCGCGCCGGAGCCGGTCGTCGGTAAAGTCCTTCCGGGACCCCAGCCCGACGAGCGCGACGCGCGGGGCCTTCCAGCCGCGCACGGCCGTGAAGAACAGCTCGAACGGCTTGGCCTTGAACTCGCCCCGCGCGCGCGCGGCGGCCACTTCCCCACCCGACGCGGAGTCGAGCTCCGCCTCATCCTGCAGCGTGTCGTCCTCGAAAATGGGGATGATGAGAAGCTCGGTTTGAATGTCTCTGGACGTTGTCGCGACGACGGCGATCGCCGGCGTCCGGTGCACGGTCTGCATCGACTCTGCCCGTTCCCTTCTCGCAGCGTCCCTCTTGAAATCCGCGTTAGAATCGAGCTTAGTATGACGCAATCCCGCGGCCTGCGTTGCACGCGGGCCGCCGCGGCGGCCGCGATCGTATCGCTCGGCTTCGCCGTGGACGCGCAGCAGCCGGACGCCAGGAAGCCCTCGGTGTCGCTGCGGGCGACACCCCCGATGGGCTTTTCGCCGCTACGGGTGCGCACGACGGTTGACATCCGCGACGGCAGCGACGACTTCGCGGATTTCTACTGCCCGACGATCGAATGGGACTGGGGCGACGGCACCATCTCCGAGAATTCCGGCGACTGCAATCCGTACGAGGCCGGCAAGAGCAGCATCCAGCGCCGGTTCACGGCCGAGCACACGTATCGTATGGGCGGCTCGTACCGCGTCGTCTTCCGGATGAAGCAGAAGTCGAAGCTCGTCGGCAGCGCGACGGCCAGCGTGCAGGTCCGGTCGGGAGCGGGCGAAGGCTTTGGGAGGTGACGCGGCGGTCGATGTCGACGCCGTGATGGCCGACCTGCACGGCCGCGTCCGTGAGCGCCTCCGGCGGCAGCTCGCGGACCGAACCCCCGCGTTCGAAGACCGGCAGCTCTTTGCCGAGGTCGAGGCCATCCTGCGGGCGGCCTCGACCACCCCCGACACGGCCAGGCTCATCCTGCCCGAGCTGCTCGGCGAGCCCGACACCTGGCGGCTCACGACGAGCCTCCGGTACCAGTCGCATCGCGGCCAGGCCGCCGCATCGCTCTTCATGTTCGTCAAGCGCCGGCTGCTCATGCCGCTGATGCGGTGGCTCTACGAGTACAGCCGCGACAACTTCGAGCGGCAGCGGCGGACCAATCACGTGCTCTTTGCCTGCCTGCAGGAGCTGGCGCTCGAGACGGCGCTGCTGCGGCGCGACCTGAACCGCCTCGCGGCCTCGCTGCCGGCGGCGCGCCCCGACCCCCCTCATCCCACGCCGGAGCGGTGAAGCTCGCTTTCGTCGTCCAGCGGTACGGCGCCGGGATCGCCGGCGGATCCGAGGGACATTGCCGCGGGCTGGCCGAGCGCCTCTCCGCCCGCCACGACATCACGGTGCTGACGACCTGCGCCACCGACTACGTGACCTGGGACAACGCGCTGCCGGCGGGGCACTCGGTCGAGCGCAGCGTTCCGGTGATCCGGTTTCCTGTTGCGCGTTCCCGCCGCATGAAGGTGTTTGCAGACCTCAGCGACGAAGTGTTCGACGGCGGCGCGTCCCGCGACCGCCAGCAGGAGTGGTTCCGCGAGAACGGGCCGGAGGCGCCGGCGCTGCTGGACTTCCTGCGCGATCATGGCCGCGAGTTCGATCTGGTGGTCTTCTGGACCTACCGCTACTACCAGTCGTACTTCGGTCTTCCGCTCGTGGCCGACCGAGCCGTCCTCGTGCCGACCGCCGAAGAGGATGCCGCCATCAACCTCGACGTGCTGCCGGATTTTTTCGACAAGCCGGCGGGGTATCTCTTCCTGACACCTGAAGAGGAGCAGCTCGTGTCGAGCCGCGCGTATCGTCCGCTGCGGCCGTCGGCCGTTGCCGGCATCGGGCTCGAGCCGGCACCAATCGGCCGGACGCCGCGGGCGCCGCTCGAGTCACTGGGCATCCCGCACAAGTACCTGCTCTATCTGGGCCGCGTCGACAAGAACAAGGGGTGCGACGCGCTGCTGGAGAGCTTCCAGGAGTACGCCGCCAGCCGCCCGGACGTGACGCTCGTGCTGGCCGGTCCGGCCAAGATACAGATTCCCGCCCATCGTCAGATTCGCGCGCTCGGCTACGTGTCCAACGAGGTCCGGGAGGCGCTGCTTGCGCACGCCCGCGCGCTCGTCGTGCCGTCGTGGTACGAGAGCCTCAGCATCGTGCTGCTCGAAGCATGGAATTTCGCGGTGCCGGCGCTCGTCAACGGACGCTGCAAGGTGCTGGCGGGACAGGTGTCGCGCGCGAACGGCGGCCTCTACTACATGTTTCCGGCCGAGTTCGACGAGGCCGCCGACTATCTGCTCAACAAGGAGACCGAGCGGGATGCGCTCGGACGTCAAGGGCTCGCCTACATCGACAGGGAGTACCGGTGGCCGACCGTGCTGGCCCGGGTGGAGCGACTGTTGGAGGAGGTACGGAGGACACGCCATCGATGATCGATGATCGATGATCTGACAATCTGATCGAATCATTGGTTCGATCCGATGCACAAATCATCGATCATCGATGGAAGCCTCCATTAGCTCAACTACCTCGAAGGCCCCCGCCCGCAGCCGATAGCCGCGAATCGTCATCGCTCCTGGCGGCTCGGCCGGCCCCGCAATCAGATACAGAAACTCCTCGAACGCCTGCTCCAGATCCGTCGGCGACGGCACCGGATCGCTGTGCGGGTGCGAGTGATACACGCCCATCACACGGAGCGGAGTGCCGTCTGGGCTCCGCTCGTCCCGGCAGCGGCGAATCTGCGCGAAATGCTCCGCGGGAGCCACTTCGTACCGCCGCCGCGGGTCCTGGGCGATATTGGCGGTCGCGACCGCCTCGATGACTTCGGTGTCGCTTCCGATGAGCAGCCCGCAGCACTCCTGAGGGCTGTCGCGCCGGGCGTGGGCGGCGATCGCCTCGAGCACGCCCCTCCGGATTCGCACGCCAGGAGTGTAGCCGGGTCCACGGCTCGACGATCCTGGCTCGCCGTGGCACCCGGCCGACGTGCGGAATGTAGGGCGGGTGCCGCCGGAGACGTGATTACATCGACCGCCGGACCCGCCGACATAAGATCTGTCCGTGGCGGACCAGTTCACCTTCGGGGGCGAGATCGCCTGGCGCCCGTCGGCCGAGTACCGCGACCGCAGCCGGCTTGCCGCCTTCATGCGGCGCCACCAGCTGGCGACCTACGACGCCCTGCTCCGCCGTTCGGTCGAGGATCCCGAATGGTTCTGGCGCGCCGTGTTCGACGATCTCGAGATTCAGTTCTACGAGCCCTTCACCCGGGTGCTCGACACCTCCCGCGGCATCGCCTGGGCGCGCTGGTGCATCGGCGGCCGGCTGAACATCGTCCACAACTGTCTGGACAAGTGGATCGGCACGCTCGTCGAGCACAAGGCCGCGGTGCGGTGGGAGACCGAAGAGGGCGCGACCGGCGTGCTCACGTACGGGGAGCTCTGGCGCGAGGTGAACCGCTGCGCGAACGCGCTGCGGGAGCTGGGGGTCGGCCGCGGCGACCGCGTGGCGCTGTTCCTGCCGATGTGCCCCGAGCTGATTGCCGTCTTTTTTGCCGCCATCAAGATCGGCGCAGGCATTCTGCCGCTCTTCTCGGGCTACGGCGCCGACGCGGTGGCCGGGCGGCTGCGCGACGCCGACGCCGGGCTGCTGGTGACGGCCGACGGCTTCAGACGCCGCGGACAGCCGGTGGCCATGAAAGCGACGGCGGATGCCGCCGTCGCGGCCGCACCCTGCGTCCGCCACGTGCTCGTGGTGCCGCGGATCGGCGGCGACGTTCCCTGGCGCGCGGACCGCGACCATCGATGGCCGGATCTGGTCGGACGTCAGTCCGCCGACTGCGACACGGTCCGCACCGGTGCCGAAGACCCGCTGATGATCATCTACACGTCGGGAACGACCGGCCGCCCCAAGGGGGCGGTGCATACGCACTGCGGATTCCCGATCAAGGCGGCGCAGGATCTGGCGCACTGCTTCGACGCCGGCGCGGCCGACACGATGTTCTGGGTCACCGACATGGGCTGGATGATGGGCCCCTGGGAAGTCTTCGGGATGACGCTGCTGGCCGGGACCATGGCGATCTATGACGGCGCGCTGGACTACCCGGGACCCGATCGCCTCTGGGCGCTCGTCGAGCGGCATGGTGTTAGTATCCTCGGCGTCTCGCCAACGCTCGTCCGCGCGCTGATGCGCCACGGCGAGGAGCCGGTGCGGCGGCACGATCTATCGTCGCTGCGCATTCTCGGCTCGACCGGGGAGCCGTGGAACCCGGAGTCGTGGCGGTGGCTGTTCGAGACGGCCGGCGGGGGACGCGTGCCCATCATCAACTACTCGGGCGGAACCGAAGTGTCAGGGGGCCTCGTGGCGGGCAACGTCCTCACGCCCATCAAGCCCTGCTCCTTTGCCGCGCCGCCTCCCGGCATTGCGGCCGACGTGGTCGACGACCAGGGACGCCCGGTGAGGAACCAGGTCGGCGAGCTGGTCGTGCGCGCGCCCTGGATCGGGATGACCCGCGGCTTCTGGCGCGACCCCGAGCGCTACGAGGAGACCTACTGGTCGCGGTTTCCGAACGTCTGGGTGCACGGCGACTGGGCCGCCATCGATGAGGACGGGCTCTGGTACATCCTCGGCCGGTCCGACGACACCATCAAGATTGCGGGCAAGCGGCTCGGTCCCGCGGAGGTCGAGTCGGTCCTCGTGGAGCATCCTGCCGTCATCGAGGCGGCGGCGATCGGCATCCCGGACCCGGCCAAGGGCCAGGCGCTCGTCTGCTTCTGCGTGCTGCGGACGGGGCACGAGCCGGGCGCCGCGCTGGCCGAGGATCTCAAGGCCCATGTCGCCGCGCGCCTGGGCAAGCCGATGCGACCGGAGGCGATCGAGTTCGCGCAGGAGCTGCCGAAGACGCGCAACGCCAAAGTGATGCGGCGCGTCATCCGCGCGGTCTACCTGAATCAGGACCCTGGCGATCTGTCGTCGCTCGAGAACCCCGGAGCCGTCGAAGGGATCGCGGCGGTGCGGCGGCAGGCGCCGCCGCATGCCTAGCACAGCTTTTGTATGAACAGCCTTACTATCGCTACGGTCTCTTGCGAAAGGGTGAATGCGATGCGTGCGCTCTTCTATTCAGCCATCCTGGGTGGGGTTCTCGGCCTCTCGGTCGCCTGCGGCGGCGGCGCGCGCCCCGAGCGGGACGGGGGGACGACATCGACCGCGGCGCGCAGCGACGGCACGCCGGTCTCGATGGACAAGAACGCGTATCCGGTGTTCCCGGATGCCGACACGGGGGCCGACCCATCCGTTCCGGCTGAGCAGGGCGGACGCGGGTTCACAGGCGAGGGCTGGGAGACGAGCTCGGACTTCGATCTGATCGGCGATCCGCGCGCCCTGAAGGGCGGGCGCATTCGGCAGCACTCGGAAGACTTTCCGACAACGCTGCGCTCGCGGGGACCGAACACGACGGAATTCGGTCAGCTTGTGGAGGGTCTCGTTTATGAGTCGCTGCTGACCCTCCACCCGACCACCCTGGCCTGGATGCCATCGCTCGCCACCCACTGGCAGATCTCGCCCGACCGTCGAACGTATCGCTACCGGATCAATCCCAACGCACGCTGGTCCGACGGGCAACCGGTTGTGGCCGACGATGTCGTCGCGACCTACAACCTCATGATGGACAAGGGCCTGCAGGATCCGTCCGCACAGCTCGTATACGAGAAATTCGACAGACCTGTCGCGGAAAGCAAGTACGTCGTGAGAGTCGGGAGCAAGGTGCTCAACTGGCGGAACTTCCTGTACTTCTCTGGTATGGCGATCTTTCCGGCGCACGTGCTCAAGACGGTGGACGGCGCCGCGTACATCAAGGACTACAACTACAAGATGCTCCCGGGCACCGGTCCGTACGAGGTCAGGGAGGGCGACATCGATCGCGGCAACAACATCACCATCCGCAGGCGGACCGGCTCCTGGGCGGAGACACATCGCCGCAACGTCGGCGCGAACAATTTCGACGAGATTCAACAGGTCGTGATCCGCGACCCCAATCTGGCCTTTGAGACCTTCAAGCGTGGGGATCTCGACTATTACTACGTGAACGTCTCCCGCGAGTGGGTCGAGGAGCTGAATGTCGATCGCGTCCAGCGCGGGCTCATTCAGAAGCGGAAGGTCTTCACCGACTACCCGTTGAGCCTGTCCGGAATCGCCATGAACACCCGCCGGCAGCCGCTCGATGACATCCGGGTACGACGCGCTCTGACGCATCTCTACAACCGCGATCTCCTCATCCAGAAGCTCTTTTTCAACGAGTACACCCCGAAGCACTCCTTCTTCTTCGGAGCCTACGCACATCCCGACAACCCCAGGAATCCGTACGATCCCCAGCTCGGCGTGTCACTGCTTGCGGAAGCCGGCTGGAAGACCCGCGATTCCCAGGGCCGGCTCGTCAAAGACGGCCGACCGTTGACCGTCGAGCTGCTGTACGGCCAGAAGGGCTTCGAGCCGGCGTTCACGATCTACCAGGAGGATCTGCGGAAGGTCGGCATCACCCTGAATCTGCGGCTGGTGACGTTCGAAACGATGATCCGCCTGCTCGACGAACGGCGCTACGATCTGGTGTCCATCGGCTATACGGGCCTCCTCTTTCCGAACCCGGAAACCTCGTTCCACTCCTCGCTGGCCGATCAGGACAACACCAACAACATCACCGGCATCAAGAATGGCCGGATCGACGAGCTCCTCAAGGCGTACGATGTCGAGTTCGATCAGCGGAAGCGCGAAGCGATCGTCCGGGAGATCGACGGCATCGTCGCCAATCTCCACCATTTCATCCTCGGATGGGACGCGCCGTTCTGGCGCCTGGCGTACTGGAACAAGTTCGGCACCCCAGAGAGCTACCTCACCAGGTACGGCAATTACCGCGACCCGCTCAGTGTGTGGTGGATCGATCCGCTGAAGGCGCAGCAGCTCGCGCAGGCGATGCGCGATGGCAGCGCGAAGCTCGCCGTCGGACCGACCGATGTCCACTACTGGGAACAGTGGGCGAAGCAGAACGGTCCCACCGTCGCGACACGTTAGGGTCATCGACGGCACCCGAGCCCGATGGCCGGCTACTTCATCCGCCGCTTTCTGCTGATTATCCCGACCTTCATCGGGATCACGCTCGCCGTGTTCGTGATCACGCACTTCGTCCCCGGCGGGCCGGTCGAGCGGCAGATCATGCGCTACCGCATGGCGGCCATGACTGAAGGCGGCGCCAGCGGCGGCCTGGGCGCGAGCGTGTCGCTCCCGGCGGATGCCATCGAGGAGATCCGCCGCTTTTACGGGTTCGACAAGCCGGTCCACATCCGGTATCTCCAGTGGCTCGGCAACGTCGTGCGGCTCGACCTGGGAAACTCGTATATCTACCAGGAGCCGGTCTGGGACGTCATCAAGTCACGGTTTCCGGTGTCGATCACGCTCGGTCTGACCGGGTTCATCCTGAGCTACCTCATCTGCGTTCCGCTCGGCGTGCTCAAGGCGATCCGCCACCGGTCGCGATTCGATTTCATCAGCAGCTTTCTGGTGTTTCTCGGCTACTCGGTGCCCGGCTGGGCGCTGGGGACGGCGCTGCTGGTGCTCTTCGGCGGCGGCAGCTTCTGGAGCGTCTTTCCGCTTGGCGGGTTTCGTCCGAGCGACTGGGAGTATCTGACGGTGACGCAGAAGATCGCCGGGCAGCTCGAGCACATGTTCCTGCCGGTGCTCTGCTACATGGTCGGATCGTTTGCCACCCTCACCATCCTGACGAAGAATTCGCTGCTCGAAAACCTGGGACAGGACTACGTGCGGACCGCGTTCGCCAAGGGGCTCGACGAGCGCCGCGTGATCTTCGTGCACGCGCTGCGCAACTCCCTCATTCCGATCGCGACAGGCCTCGGCCACGTGTTCAGCCTCATCCTCGCGGGGTCGTTTCTCATCGAGCGCGTCTTCAACATCGACGGCATGGGGTACCTCGGCTACACATCGATCCTGCAGCGTGACTACCCTGTCGCGCTCGGCATCCTGGTGATCGGCAGCCTCCTCATGCTCGTCGGAAATATCCTCTCGGACATGATCTACGCGGTCGTCGATCCGCGGATCCGATTCAAATGACGACAATGATTTTTCACCGTCCGGCTAAAGCCGGACACTACGTACTGCTTGCCACGCTGTGTGGCATTGTTCTGGCCGGCTGCGGGCGTGGCAACGATACATCCGCCGAGCGCCCCGGCGGCGGCACACCCGCGACCGACGGCCGGATCGCCGCCATGGACAAGAACGCCTATCCGGTCTTCCCGGACGCCGACAGCGGTGCGGATCCAGCCGTCGCCGCCGAACAGGGCGGCCGCGGGTTCACGGGACAAGGATGGCAGACCAGCACCGACTACGACCTGATCGGGGATCCCCGCGCCGTCAAGGGTGGCGTGATTCGCCAGGGCATGATGACGGACTTCCCGGCGACGCTCCGCTACTACGGCCCGAACGTGTCGGAGTGGAACCTCGCCCTCCATGAGCTCGTCTACGAAAGCCTCCTCTATCTGCACCCGACGACCCTCGCCTACATTCCCGGCCTGGCCACGCACTGGCAGATTTCCGACGACCGGCGCACGTTTCGCTTCCGCCTCAATCCGAACGCCCGCTGGGCGGACGGGATGCCTGTCGTCGCGGACGATGTGGTGGCGACGTGGCGTCTGGCGGTCGACAAGTCCCTGCAGGACCCGGCGCGGAACCTGATCTACGGCAATTTCGAGCCACCCATCGCTGAGAGCAGGTACATCGTCTCTGTCCGCGCAAAGTCGGACGACTGGCAGAACTTCATGTACTTCACCGTCGGCGCGCACATCGGGGGCCTGTTCATCCTGCCGGCCCACGCGCTCAAGGGCGTCAGCGGCGACACCTACGTCAAGCAGTACAACTACCGCATGCTGCCGGGAAGCGGGCCGTACGCGGTCGGCGAACAGGACATCGACCGCGGCCGCATGATTCACATCCGCCGGCGCGCCGACCACTGGGCAGTCCGCCACCGCCGCAGCATCGGCACGGCGAACTTCGACGAGATCCAGCAGAACGTCGTGCGTGACCGCAACCTCGAGTTCGAAATGTTCAAGCGCGGCGATCTCGACTACTACTTCGTGCAGCGCGCCGCCGAGTGGGTCCAGGAGCTCGACTACCCGAACGTCAGCCGCGGCCTCAACCAGAAGCGGAAGATCTTCAACCACAAGCCGGTCGGCATCGTGGGACTCGCGATGAACACACGGCGAGAGCCTTTCAGCGACATCCGCGTGCGGCGGGCCCTCGGATACCTCTACAACCGGGAGTCGATGGTCGAGAAGCTGATGTTCAGCGAGTACACGCTCGTCGACTCATTCTTTCCGGCCAGTCGCTACGAGAATCCAGGAAACGAGAAGGTTCGGTACAACCCGGAGCGCGCCCTGCAGCTCCTTCGGGAGTCCGGATGGACGCGGGACGCGGGGGGCCGGCTGGTCAAGAACGGCACGCCACTGGCCATCGAGGTCATGTACTTCAGCCAGCCGACGGAGCGCTACCTCACGCTGTATCAGGAGGATCTTCGGCGGGTCGGCATCACGCTCAACCTCCGGCTCACGACCTTCGAGACGATGATCAAGCTGCTGGACGATCGCGCCTTCGGCATGGCGTCGATCGCCTATACGGGAGAGACGTTCCCCAAGCCTGACGCCATCTGGCTGTCCGAGCTCGCCGATCAGAACAACAACAACAACATCACCGGCTTCAAGAACGCGCGGGCCGACGAGATCATGCGGCAGTACCAGAAGACGTTCGACATCGAGACGCGGACGACGCTGCTGCGGGAGCTCGACGGCATTCTGACCGCCGAGCATCACTGGATCTTCGACTGGACGGCGCCCTACGAACGCGTGGTGTTCTGGCACAAATTCGGCCACCCCCGGGGCTCTCTCACCCGGATCGGCAGCTTCCGGGACATCGTGCCGCTCTGGTGGCTCGATCCGGAGCGTAATCGCAGACTCAGCGCGGCGGTGCGCGATGAGTCCATCCGGCTCGATGCAGGCTCGTCCGACGACACATTCTGGCTCGACTTCGCGAAGGCCGAGTCGGAGGGAACGCCAGCCCGCCGGTGACCATCCCCCGAGATCAGCGCAACTCGGTCTCCGAGATCGCGGCGCGCACGGCAATTGAGTCGCACGAGGCCGAGCAGGTCGCGGCCCCGCTGGCCGGCGCGGTCGCCGCCGCACCTCCGGAGTCCGTGTTCCGCCGCCGCCTGCGGAAGTTCCGCCGGATCAAGCGCGGCTACTATTCGTTTCTCCTGATCGCGACCGCGTACATCCTGTCGTTCCTTCTGCCGCTCGCCGTCAACAGCACCGCGCTCGTCGTCAGCTATCAGGGGGACTATTACGTCCCGATCTGGCGATACTATCCAGCCTCGACGTTCGGCCAGGCCGCATTCGGCGAGCCCGACTACCGGGCGCTTCAGGCGGAGCTGGCCCAGGCCGGTGCCGGCGACTGGGTCCTGATGCCGCCGTATCCATACAGCCCGAACGAGTCGCTGCTGGATCAGCCGGGGTATCCCCCGCATCCCCCATCGCGCCAGCACTTCTTGGGAACCGACGATCGCGGGCGGGACGTCCTCGTTCGCCTCACGTATGGCTTCAACGTATCTTTGACCTTTGCGCTGCTCGTCATGCTGATCGCCGACGGGCTGGGCGTGACGATCGGAAGCCTGCTCGGCTACGTCAGCGGCACGCTCGATCTCCTGGGTCAGCGCGTGATCGAGATCTGGTCGTCGCTTCCTTTCCTCTACACGATCATCATCGTCAGCTCGATCGTCGTCCCAGTGTATGTGCCGGGGCGCATGCAGATCATGCAGCCCTCGTTCTGGCTGCTGGTGATCATCCTGTCGGCGTTCGAGTGGATGGGGATCACGTATTACATTCGCGGCGAGTTCTACCGCGAGAAGGCGAAGGACTATGTCGCCGCGGCGATCGTCACCGGCGTCTCGGAGCCGGCCATCATGTTCCGGCACATCCTGCCGAACGCACTCACCCCCGTGATCTCCTTCGCACCGTTCACCATCGTCGCCAACATCGGCGCGCTCGTGGCGCTCGACTTCCTCGGCTTTGGACTGCCGGCGCCCACACCGAGCTGGGGCGAGCTGATCGGCCAGGGGATGGAGAACCTGACGAAGTGGTGGCTCGTGTTCTTTCCGCTCGGCGCCCTGTTCACCACGCTCCTGCTGGTCGTGTTCATCGGCGAGGCCGTGCGTGAGGCATTCGATCCCAAGGAGTACTCGAGACTGCGATGACGCCGCTGCTGCAGATCAGAGGCCTCCGCACCCATTTCTTCACCGAGTCGGGCGTCGCCAAAGCGGTCGACGGCGTCGACCTCGATATCCGACCGGGGGAAGTGCTCGGTCTGGTCGGCGAGTCCGGATCCGGCAAGAGCGTCACCGCTCTCAGCATCCTCCGGCTCGTGCCCGACCCGCCCGGGCGGATCGTCGACGGCGAAATCTGGTTCAAGGGGCGGAACCTGCTGGCGCTGTCGTGGGAGGAGATTCGCAAGGTCCGCGGCCGCGAGATCAGCATGATCTTCCAGGAGCCGATGACCTCGCTCAATCCCGTCTTCACGATCGGCAACCAGGTGATGGAGATGATCGTCCAGCACGAGCCGTCAGCCCGCGGGGATGTCGCACGGCGCCGGGCGCTCCAGATGCTGGGCGAGGTCGGCATCCCGGAGCCGGAGACGCGGATGAAGCAGTATCCGCACGAGCTCTCGGGCGGCATGCGACAGCGCATCATGATTGCCATCGCGCTCGTGATGAACCCGGCCCTGCTCATCGCCGACGAGCCGACCACCGCGCTCGACGTGACGATTCAGGCCCAGATCCTCAACCTCATGCTCGAGCTGAAGACGCGGCACGAGGCCGGCGCGATTCTGCTCATCACGCACAACCTCGCCGTGGTAGCCGAAACGTGCGACCGGGTGGCGGTCATGTACGGCGGCAAGATTCAAGAGGTCGCTCCCGTCCGCGATCTCTTCCGGAACCCTCTCCATCCGTACACCCGCGGGCTGCTCGCGTCACTGCCTCGCGTCGACGGCCCGAAAGCCGAGCGGCTCACGACGATTCCCGGGGCGGTGCCCGATATCCACATGCTGCCACCCGGGTGCAAGTTCACCACACGCTGTCCCGAACGGTTCGAGCCCTGCCCCGGCCTCGAGCCGCCGCTCGTCGAGCGCGAGCCGGATCACTGGGTGCGCTGCCATCTCCATGACGACTGCCACGGATACTTCGGACGTCATTCTTGACCTGCAGGACCTCCGGGTCCGCTTTCCGGTCTTCGGCGGCATCATTCCGCGGAAGACGTCGGAAGTCCGCGCGGTCGACGGCGTCTCGTTGACGCTGCGCCGCGGCGAGACCGTGGGGCTCGTCGGCGAGTCCGGCTGCGGCAAGACCACCGTCGGCCGAGCCATCGTCAACATCCTGCGCAAGATGACCTATCGGGTGGATATCGAAGGACGGATTGTGTATCACCACCCGAGCGGGGCGGTGGATCTGGCCTCGCTCGGACAGCGGCAGATGCGCCGGTACCGCCCGGACCTCCAGATGGTCTTCCAGGATCCCTATTCGTCGCTCAATCCACGTATGACGGTGGGCGCGATCGTCGAAGAGCCGCTCAGGATCCACACGCGGCAGACGAAAGCGGAGCGGCGCGACCGCGTACGCTGGCTGCTGGAGAAGGTCCGCCTGTCGCCGGAGCATGCGACGCGGTATCCGCACGAGTTTTCGGGCGGGCAGCGGCAGCGCATCGGCATTGCCCGCGCTCTTGCCACCAACCCGAAGATTGTGATCGCGGACGAGCCGGTGAGCGCACTGGACGTCTCCATTCAGGCGCAGGTCATCAACCTGATGCAGGACCTGCAGGAGGAGTTCGGCCTCTCCTACATCTTCATCTCACACGACCTCTCGGTCGTCCGGCACATTGCAAACCGGATCTGCGTGATGTACTTCGGCAGGATTGTCGAGGAAGGCCCGGCTGAAGAGATCTACTTGCGGCCGCAGCATCCCTACTCGAAGACGCTGCTCGCCGCCGTCCCGCGGCCGGATCCGGATCGGAGGCGATAAATGGGGTCGGAGGTCATTCTTGGAGGACGCTTCAACCAAAAATGACCTCCGACCCCATTTATCGCGGCGGGCTGACCCAGAGCGGGCCCGCCTTGGCGCACTCCTCCGCGACCGTCAGGAACCGGCGCACGCTCTCGTTCCCGACGACCCACGGATGCGGCTGCCCGGCGGCGCGTGCGGCCAGCGCCGACTGCCTCGCCTTGTAGTCGTCGTACGCCGGGTGGTTCGACAGGATCACGTCGGTGGCGAGCGCCTGCGCGATCTCGCGCATCTTCCGCGCTGAGGCGGCGTAGCTGTCGTACCACCACCTCGCCGGGCGGCCCGGCTGAATGTAGCGCGGCGACCCGCTCCGCCAGTTGAAGCTCGTCCCGCCCCAGAGCAGCGCCGTGTGCGTCCTCGGGCCGTCCTTCACCGGAATCAGCGTCGAGATCGTGCCCGCGGTGTGGCCCGGCGTCAGATAGAGTGTCAGCGTCGTATCCCCCACCACCAGCTTCTGGCCGTCAGTAGCGACGATGTCGCGCCGCGCCTTCGGCCAGCCGCCCGGGTCGGTCGCCAGCAGCTCCCAGTCTGCCGCGCTCATGACCACACGCGCGCCGAACCTGTTCTGAAGCAGCGCCGCGCCGGCCACATGGTCGCGATGGGCATGGCTGACGATGACGTAGCGGATGGCTTTCGCGTCGAGCCCAAGCCGGGCGAGACCGTTGACCACGGCCTCTTCCACGGAGTACTCGAACAGCGGATCGATGATGACGATCCCCTGCGACGTGGTCACCGCCCATGCGGTGTACTCGGACTGGCCCACGAAGTACAGGTTGTCGAAGACTCTGGCCGGCGGCGCGTACCACCGATCCCGCGGAGGCGCAGGCGGCGGCCCCTGCGGCGGTGCAGCATTGCCCCGGCCGGCGGCCTCGACGGGCGCGGGCGGCGGCGAGCAGATGTTGTTGAACAGTGCGAGATGGTCCTGTCCGGCGGCCGCTCGAGCGGCGCTCACGAACGGCGCGACGGCCGCCGGCGGATCAGCGGGCGCCTGCGCAGCCGCAACGCCAATCGCCACAAAGACGGTCGAGACGCCCAGGACGCACAGACACTTCATAGACCCTCCGCGGAAAATGGGATCCCGACCCCAATTAATCGCGCCCTTTCATCAGCTCCGCCCGCCACTGCGCTGCATGATCGAAGACCGAGTCGATGATCTCGGCGCGCTGGAGATCGTTGCGGACGTCCGACAGCCGCTCGATCAGCAGGTCGAGCGCATGCGCGATCTCGTCCGCGTTGGTCAGGCAGATATCCCGCCAGACGTCAGCCGGGCTCGAGGCAAGCCGCGTCGTGTCGATCAGGCCCTGCCCTGCCATCCGCAGGCCAGGGCCGCCCACGGTCGTGCCCACGATCTCCATCAGCGCGGTGACCGCCAGTTGCGGCAGGTGGCTGATGACGGCCATCAGCCGATCGTGCTCCGCCGCCGGCATGGTCGTCGGGTGCGCGCCGAGCCCGGTCGCAAACGCCGACAGCCGCTCGACAGCCGGCGCCGACGCGGCCGCCGGACCGTCCGGCGTGAAAATCCACGGCCGTCGTGCGAAGAGTCCGGCCGTTGCAAACTCGAACCCGCCGCGCGCCCCGCCGCTAAGCGGATGCCCCCCGACGAACGTCACACGGTCACGCAGCGCGCCCGCGGCCTCCACGATCGACCGCTTGGTGCCGCCCACGTCGGTAATGACGGCCGCCGGTGAGACCAGCGGGGCGGCCTGCCGCAGCAGCGCCACGTTCTGGCGCACCGGCGCCGCCAGCACGACGAGGTCGGCCCCGGCGATGGCCGCCAGGTCTGTTGCCCCCTCGTCGATGGCCCGCCGCGCCTGCGCTTCGCGCAGCACCGCCTCGCGGTCGACCGCGACGACATGCGTCGATGGCCACGCCCGGCGGGCCGCAAAGGCGATCGACCCGCCGATCAGGCCGAGGCCGACGACGGCGATGCGGGGGAAGACGGGAGAGTCGGAGGACATGTCAAATCCCAAAACCCAAATCCCAAATCCCAAATAGGACGGGACGCGAGATTTGGGATTCGGTCATTGGGGTTTGGGATTTGGGATTTGGGATCTGGAGTTTCCTACCTCGCCCACCCGCGCCTGGCGACCGGTTCGAGGCAGATGCTGCGGCCGATCGCCGGCGCAATGATGCGCAGTTCCGCCATCAGGCGGTCGAACTGTGCGGGAAACATCGACTGGGCGCCGTCGCTCAACGCGTGGTCCGGATCGTTGTGCACTTCGATGATCAGGCCGTCCGCGCCCACGGCCACCGCCGCCCTGGCAAGCTGCGCCACCATGTCGCGCCGCCCGGCGCCGTGGCTCGGATCGGCAATGATCGGCAGGTGGCTCAGCTTCTTCACCACCGGGATCGCCGAGATGTCGAACGTGTTGCGCGTCGCGGTCTCGAACGTGCGGATGCCGCGCTCGCACAGGATCACGTCGTTGTTGCCGCCGTCCAGAATGTACTCCGCCGACAGCAGCCATTCTTCGATCGTCGCCGAGATGCCGCGCTTGAGCAGGACCGGCTTGCGGGCGTGGCCGAGCTCGCGCAGCAGCGTGTAGTTCTGCATGTTGCGCGCGCCGACCTGGAAGATGTCGCAGTACTTCGCCACGAGGTCGATCTGGCTGACGTCCATCACCTCGGAGACAAGCTTCAGGTTGTGCACGTCGGCGGCCCGCCGCAGCATCTGCAGGCCGCTCTCGCCGTGCCCCTGAAAGCTGTACGGCGAGCTCCGCGGCTTGAAGGCGCCGCCGCGCAGCACCTTGGCGCCGGCCCGCTTCACCGCGGCGGCCGTGGCCTCGCACTGCTCGTCGGTCTCCGCCGAGCACGGGCCCGCCATGACGATCACCTCGTCCCCGCCTATCCGCACATCATCGATCGTGACGACGGTGGGTTCGGGCTTGTAGCTGCGGCTCGCCCGCTTGTAGGGCTCGGAAATGCGGAGCACCTCGTGCACGCCGTCGAGGATCTCGATCATTTCCTTCTCCACCTTGCCGGCCCCGACGACCCCGAGCACCGTCCGCGTGGCACCCGACGATCGGTGCACGTCCATACCCAGCTCGATGAGGCGCGCGATGACCGCATCGATCTGTCCCTCTGAGGCCCGCTCTTCCATGACAACGACCATACTGCTCTCCCTGCTTATCGCCGGGTCTGCGGCTCGATGACTCACCGCCTCGCCGCAGGACCCGGCCCACTACTCGTTCTCACGCGCGCTGGCGGCGCGCTCGGCGCGCCTCGCCTCGTCGATGACCCGCTCGAAGATACGGACCACCGCCTCGGCGGTCAGCGGCCCCGCCAGGTCCCGGGCCGCCTTCCTCACGCTGCTCAGCACCTGCGCCTCGCGCTCGGGCTGGTAGATGGGCAGGCCGGCTTCGTGCTTCAACTTGCCCACTTCCACCGCGCACGCCACCCGGACGTTCAGCAGGCGCACCAGCTGCTCGTCGATGACGTCGATCCGGCTGCGCAGCTCCTCGATATTCGTCAGGACTTCAGCCACCGCACATACTCCTCCACGCGCGTATTGAGATCCGGGGACGCACCCGCGTCGGCGATGACGCTCACGAGTGCGCTGCCGACGACGGCGGCGTCCGCCCACCGGCCCACTTCACGTACGTGCTCCGGTGTGGAGATGCCGAACCCGAGGGCGATGGGCAGGGAGCTGACGGCCCGTACGCGCCGCACCATCTCCTCGGCGCCCTCGGCCAGCGCCTCGCGCGCCCCGGTCACGCCGAGCCGCGAGATCGCATACAGAAACCCGCTGCCGAGCGCGGCGACCCTGCGCAGGCGGTCGTCGGTCGTCGTCGGACTGAGCAGCAGGATTGTATCAATCTCCCGCGCCGCGAGCAGGCCGCGGAACTCGGCGGCCTCCTCGATCGGCAGGTCGAGCACCAGCACCCCGTCAACGCCGGCCGCCCGCGCCCGGTCGGCAAACTGCTCCGCGCCCATCCGGAGAATCGGATTCGCGTAGCTGAACAGGACTATCGGCGCACGAAGGTCCGCGCGTAAGCGCTCGACCAGATCGAGGACTCCCGCCAGGGTCGTGCCGGCCGCCAGCGCCCGCTCGGTCGCGCGCTGGATCACCGGGCCGTCGGCCAGCGGGTCGGACCAGGGGACGCCGACCTCGAGGACGTCTGCCCCGCCCCGCTCGAGCGCGCGGAGGATGCCCTCCGTGCGCGCGAGGTCGGGATCGCCGGCGGTGATGTAGGTGACGAGCCCGGAACCATCCGCCTTCGTGGCTCCGCCGCTTCGGCGAGACAGGTTCGTCTCCCGCAGGCGTGCGAAGGTCTGCTCAAGGCGGCTCATGACAGTTTCAACGCCTCGATGACGCTCTGCACGTCCTTGTCGCCGCGGCCCGACAGGTTGACGAGCACGACGCTGCCGGCCGGCAGGTCGGGCGCCATCCTGACCGTGTAAGCCACCGCGTGCGCCGACTCGAGCGCCGGCAGAATGCCCTCGCGTCGCGCCAGCATCTGGAACCCCTCGAGGGCCTCGGCGTCGGAGATGTGCACGTATTCCGTGCGGCCGAGCTCGCGAAGCCAGGCATGTTCGGGACCGACGGCGGCGTAGTCGAGGCCGGCCGAGATCGAGTGTGTCAGCTCGATGTTGCCCGCCTCGTCCTGGAGGACGAACGTGCGCGTGCCGTGCAGCACGCCGGTGGCACCGCCGGCAAAGCGCGCGGCGTGGCGGCCGGGTGCGATCCGCTCGCCGCCGGCCTCGACGCCGATCAGGCGCACGTTCCGATCGTCGAGGAAGCCGTCGAAGATTCCGATGGCATTGCTTCCACCGCCGACGCAGGCCACCACGACGTCCGGGAGCCTCCCGGTCTGCTCGAGGATCTGCGCGCGGGCCTCCCGGCCGATTACCGACTGGAACTCGCGAACCATCAGCGGGTAGGGATGCGGGCCGAGCGCCGAGCCGAGAAGGTAATACGTATCGGCGACGTTGGTGACCCAGTCGCGCATCGCCTCGTTGATCGCGTCCTTGAGGGTGCAGCTCCCCGCGTCCACCTGCCGCACCCGCGCGCCGAGCAGCTCCATGCGCACGACGTTGAGCGCCTGCCGCCGCATGTCTTCCGAGCCCATGTAGACGTCGCACTCGAGGCCGAGGAGCGCGCACGCGGTCGCCGTCGCCACCCCGTGCTGGCCGGCCCCGGTTTCGGCCACGACGCGCCGCTTGCCCATGCGCCGCGCCAGCAGCGCCTGGCCCAGCGCGTTGTTGATCTTGTGCGCGCCGGTGTGTGTCAGGTCTTCGCGCTTGAGAAAAATGCGTATCGGCGGGTCCGCGGCTCGATGCTTCTCGCTCGCCGCGGCACCCGTCCCACGCTCCTGGTGTACGTGGGGCGGGTTCCGCGAGCGGTCATCGTCAGTTCTGCGAGCGGACCCGCCGATTTCAAGCAACCGCCGCGTCTCGTACAACGGCGTGGGCCGGCCCACGTAGTACCGCAGCAGGCGATCGAGCTCGTCGCGGAATGCGGCATCCGCACGCGCCGCGAAGTAGCCGGCCGTCAGCTCCTCGATCGGCGCCACCAGCGTTTCAGGAACGAACCGGCCGCCGTACGCGCCGAAATACCCCCGTGCATCGGGATCGCGGCGGCCGAATAGGGGCGGCTCAGCGGTGACTGGCTTCATATCGCTCAAGTGCACTCCGTGCGCTCGCCAGAAAGCGCGCAACCTTGTCCGGATTCTTCACGCCGGGCGCATCCTCGACGCCGGACGACACGTCCACACCGAACGGCGCCACGCGGGCGATGGCCTCGGCGACGTTGGCCTCCGTCAGCCCGCCCGCCAGCACGATCGGCCGCCGCCTGGCGATGGCTGCCGCCCTCGTCCAGTCCGCCACAATGCCGGTGCCACCGCGTCGCACCGGATCCGCCGCGTCCACGAGCAGCCTGGTCTCCTCGGGCCACGCGGCACACGCCTCTTCGGCCTGGTCCACGCCGACGGCCCGCAGCACGGGACGGGCGATCCCCGCCGCGAACTCCGGCGGCTCGTCACCGTGGAGCTGCACCGCCGAGATGCCGGTCCCGGCGATCACGCGCATGATCCCGTCGAGCGGCTCGTTCACGAAGACCCCGACGGTCATGACCCCGGCCGGCAGCGCGGCAATAATCTCGGCCGCGCGCGATACGGCCACGTGCCGCGGGCTCGAGGGCCAGAACACAAAGCCGACCGCCGTCGCGCCGCAGGCGGCCGCGTGCCGGGCGTCCTCGAGACGGGTGATGCCGCAGATCTTGATGAACATTGTCACTATCAGGCCGGGCTAAAGCCCGGCACTACGTACGCTCTCCACGTGGTACGTAGTGCCCGGCTTCAGCCGGGCCCTCCACCAATCCCCGTATCGCTCCGGCCGGATCCGGATCCGTCATGAACCGCTCGCCGATCAGGAACGCCCGGTACCCGGCGGCCGCCAGCCGCTCGAGATCGCTCCGCGACTGCAGTCCGCTCTCGCTGACCGCCACCACGTGCGCCGGCATCCGCGCGGCCAGCCGGTACGAGGCGTCCACGTCCACCGCGAGCGTGCGCAGGTTCCGGTTGTTCACGCCGATCAGGCCGGCGCCGCTGTCGACCGCCCGCGAGAGCTCTTCTTCGTCGTGCACCTCGACGAGCGCCGCAAGGCCCAGCTCGCCGGCGCGCCGCTGCAGGCGCACGAGCGCCGCCTGCTCGAGCGCCGCGACGATGAGCAGCACGGCGTCGGCGCCGGCCGCGCGCGCCTCGAACAGCTGGTAGTCGTCCACGATGAAGTCCTTGCGCAGCAGCGGGAGCGCAACCGCGCGGCGGACGGCCTGCAGATGCTCGAGCGCGCCATCGAAGAACGTCGGCTCCGTGAGCACCGAGATCGCGGCCGCGCCCCCCTCTTCGTAGCGCCGTGCGATCGCGGCCGCGTCGTAGTCGGCCGTGAGGACGCCCTTCGACGGCGACCGCCGCTTGCACTCCGCAATCACGTTCGCGCGGCCCGCCGTCGCCAGCTCGCGCGCGAATCCGGCTCCGTCGGGCACCACGCCGGCCGCCCGCCGCTCGAGCGCCGCCTGCGGCTCGCGCTCCCGCCGCACGGCGACAATGCGTTCGGCCGCGCTGACGATGGTGCGCAGCAGGTCGGGAGCGGCGCTCATACGGCCGCCTCCCTGCCCTGAGGGGCCTGGGAGCTCCGCACCATCTTCTCGAGCGTCTCGAGCGCGGCGCCCGAATCGATGGCCGCCGCGGCCTGCGCAATCCCGTCGGCCACACTGGCGGCGCGCCCGGCAACCAGCAGCGCCGCCCCCGCGTTCAGCAGCACGATGTCGCGCGCCGGGCCGGCCTTCCCGCGGAGCACGTTCCGGACGATGGTCGCGTTTGCCGCGGCATCGCCTCCCTGCAGATCCGCCGGCGAGGCCTTGCGGATGCCGCATTCGGCCGGGTGGAGGTAGAAGGTCGCGATCCGCCCGTCGCGGCACTCCAGCACTTTCGTGTAGCCGGTCGTGGAGATCTCGTCGAGGCCGTCCAGCCCATGCACCACCCAGGCACGCTCGGTGCCAAGCATGACGAGGGCGCGGGCCAGCAGCTCGGCCAGCTCCGGCCGCGGCACGCCCACGATCTGCCGTCGGGCGCCGGCCGGATTGGTCAGCGGGCCCAGCAGGTTGAACGTGGTCCGGATGCCGAGCTCGCGGCGTGTCGGAACGGCATGCTTCATCGATGGATGGAAGGTCGGCGCAAAGAAGAACGCGATGTTCGCCTCGCGCAGCGACCGCTCGACGACCGGCGCCGGCGCACCCACGTTGACGCCGAGCTGCTCGAACACGTCGGCGCTTCCGCAGCGGCTCGAGACCGACCGGTTCCCGTGCTTGGCCACTGTCACCCCGGCGGCCGCGACGACGAGCGCCGAGGCCGAGGAGATATTGAAGGTGCCCGACCGGTCGCCGCCGGTACCGCAGGTGTCGAACACGTCGGCGGCCGGCGCGGCCAGCTTCACCGCGTGCTCCCGCATCGTCCGGGCGAACCCGACGATCTCGGCCGGGCGCTCCCCCTTCATCACGAGCGCCGAGAGAAGCGCCGCCAGCACGGATCCCGGCGCGCGCCCCTCCATCACTTCGCGCATCACGGCCGCGGCCTCATCCGCGGTGAGGTCCTCGTGGCGCAGAAGCTTCTCGAGCAGGGCGGTCAGCACGACAGCTCAAGGAAATTCTTCAGAATCCGCCGCCCCTCGCCGGTCAGCACCGACTCGGGATGAAACTGCACGCCGTGCACCGGCTGGCTCCGATGGCGGACGGCCATGATCGTCCCGTCCTCGGTGCGCGCTGCCACCTCGAGATCGGCCGGCACATCGCCCGCGGCAATGACGAGGGAGTGGTACCGTCCGGCGACAAACGGCTCCGTGAGGCCGATGAACACGCCTCGTCCGTCATGGATCACGGTCGAGGTCTTGCCGTGCATGGGCGCGCTCGCGCGGCAGACGGTGCCGCCGTACGCCATGCCGATCGCCTGGTGCCCGAGACACACGCCCAGAATCGGAGTGCCGGCCCCGAACCGGCGGATGACGTCGAGCGTGATCCCGGCGTCCTCGGGCCGACCGGGGCCCGGCGAGATCACGATGCGCGAGGGGCTCATCCGCTGCACCTCGTCGACGGTCACCTCGTTGTTCCGGTGGACGCGGATGTCGGCGCCCAGCTCGCCGAGGTATTGGACGAGGTTATAGGTGAACGAGTCGTAGTTGTCGATCACGAGCAGCATCTTGTCTCCAGGCGGACCTGAAGGTCCGCCTCTACTACCGTCTCTCTCCTTCGTCGTAGAGGCGGGTCTTT
>Ga0155950_1007_pt2 | contig 72332 bp, 71 predicted proteins | sample RifCSPlowO2_02_FD_107604 | JGI IMG/M metagenome (GOLD analysis project Ga0155950, IMG submission 107604) | Acidobacteria bacterium RIFCSPLOWO2_02_FULL_67_21
GAAGTACCGAAGGCTGATGGACTCGATGCCGGTCGCCCGCTCGAAGTGCGGCAGCGCCCGCTCCACCGTCAGCTTCGTTTCCCCGTACGGGTTGACCGGCCGCGTCGCGTGCGACTCGCGGATGGGGACTTCGCCCGGCTCGCCGTACACGGCGCAACTGGACGAGAACACGAACCGGCGGCACCCTTCGGCCCCCATCGCCTCGAGCGTCGCCAGCGCGCCGTCCACGTTGTTCCGATAGTAGCCGGCCGGATCGCGCATGGAGTCGGAGACACTCAGCCACGCCGCACAATGCATCACGGCGACGGCGCCGCTCTCGCGCAGCGCGCGGCGTACGGCGTCGACGTCGCGAACGTCGCCGACCACCAGCGGCGCGCCCAGCGCCGCCTCGCGGTGTCCGGCGCACAGATTGTCGAAGATCACCACGCCGCGGCCCGCGCGACGGAGCGCCTTGGCGGCGTGGCTGCCGATGTAGCCCGCGCCGCCGGTCACCAGAACCGGGCGGGAATCAGGCGCGGCCAATGGAGTAGTACGTGAACCCGTTCTGTGTCATCTGCGGTGGGGCGAAGATATTCCGGCCGTCGAAGACGACCGGCGTCCGCATCAGCGCCCGCATGCGCGCGAAGTCGGGACGCCGGAACTCATTCCATTCCGTGACGATCGCCAGGCAGTCGGCGCCCTTGAGCGCCTCGTAGTTGCCGGTCGCGAACGTCACCCGCGTCCCGAAAATGCCCCTGGCCACGCGCATCGCTTCGGGATCGTACGCCTGGACTCTGGCGCCGGCGGCCAGCAGCCCCTCGATGAGCACGACCGACGGGGCTTCGCGCATGTCATCGGTCTTCGGCTTGAATGAGAGACCCCAGATCGCCACCGTCCTGCCCTTGAGAGTGCCGAAATGGGCGCGCATCTTCGCCAGCAGGCGCGTCTTCTGGAAGGCGTTGACCGCCTCGACGGCCCGCAGGATCCGGAACTCGTATTTCTTCTCGGCGGCGAAGTGAATGAGCGCCTGCACATCCTTTGGAAAGCAGCTCCCGCCGTACCCAATGCCCGGAAAGAGAAACGAGGGGCCGATCCGGCGATCGGCGCCGACGGCCCGGCGCACCTGATCGACGTCGGCGCCGACGAGCTCGCAGACGTTCGCGACCTCGTTCATGAACGAGATGCGCGACGCCAGCATCGCGTTGGCCGCGTATTTCGACAGCTCCGCGCTGGCACAGTCCATGACCATCACCGGCGCGCCCGTCCGGGTGAACGGCGCGTACAGCTCGAGCATCAGCTCCTCCGCCCGCGGGTCCTCGACGCCGATGACCACGCGGTCGGGCTTCATGAAGTCCTCGACCGCGGCGCCCTGCTTCAGGAACTCGGGGTTGCTCACGACGCTGAACGGATGCGTCGTCTCGCGCCGCACGACCTCGCGAACGCGCTCGCTCGTGCCGACCGGCACGGTGCTCTTGTCGACAATCACCTTGTACCCGTTCATCGCGCGCGCGACGTCGCGCGCCACGCCGAGCACCTGCTGGACGTCGGCCGACCCATCCTCCCCGGACGGCGTGCCGACGGCGATGAACACGACCGCTGATTCGCGCACCGCCCTGGCCAGGGTGGTCGTGAACGTCAGCCGCTTCTCCTGGCGGTTGCGCCGGACGAGCTCCTCGAGGCCGGGCTCGTAAAACGGCACGGCCCCCCGCCGCAGCGTTCTGACCTTCGCCAGGTCTGTGTCGACGCAGACGACGTCGTTGCCGCTCTCGGCCAGGCACGCGCCTGCCACCAGCCCGACGTACCCCGTGCCCACGACCGCGATTTTCATCCGATTCCCTGAGCTTTCGTTTCCGATTCGCCCAAAAACTGCTGAGGCTATCATAAACAAGTCGATGCGAATCCTCGTCGACTACCGACCCGCGCTGCGGGAGCGCACCGGCGTCGGCGAGTACCTCCACGAGCTGGCACGTGCCTACGCGGCCGCCTTTCCCGGGGAAATCACGCTCTTCACGAGCTCCTGGAAGGATCGGCCGGCGCCCGGACTGGCCGCCGACCTGCGGGTTCAGGTGATCGACCGCCGGGTGCCGGTCACGGTGTTGAACCGCCTGTGGCACCGGGCGGGATGGCCGCCCGTGGAGATGCTGGCCGGAGCCTTTGACATCGTGCACGCCGCGCATCCCCTGCTCATCCCTGCGCGGCGCGCCGCGCAGGTGGTGACGATCCATGACCTCTTCTTCCTGTCTGAGCCGGACCGGATGCGCGCCGAGATCCGCCGCGATTATCCCGCGCTCGCCGGCGTCCACGCCAGGCGCGCGGACGCCGTCGTGACGTCCACCGAATATGGCCGCCGCATCATCGGCGAGCGGCTTGGCGTGGCGGCCGAGCGGATCTTCGTGTGTCCGCCCGCTGCGCCCGTCTGGCAGACGCTCGGGCGCGGCCCGGGCGCGACGCCGGGGGGCTGCGTCCTGTTCATCGGGACCCTGGAGCGCCGCAAGAACCTGGGCGCGCTGCTCGACGCGTACGAGCGGCTTCGCAGCCGGCTCCCGACTGCCCCTCCGCTCGTGCTCGCCGGCCGCGCCACCGCGGACGCCACCGGCTGGCTGCGCCGGATCGAGCAGCCCCCGCTCGCCGGCCACGTTCGCTATCGGGGATACGTGCCCGCTGCCGAACGCGAGGACCTGTATGCCGCCGCGCGCGTCCTGGTGCTGCCGTCGCTCGAGGAGGGGTTTGGCCTCCCGGCGCTCGAAGCCATGTCGGCCGGGGTGCCGGTCGTCGCCTCGAACCGGGGATCGCTGCCGGAAGTACTCGGCGGGGCTGGAACCCTTGTCGAGCCGGATGACATTGAAGGGCTGGCCGACGCGCTCGAGCGCGTCATTTCCGACGACGCGGCCGCTGCGTCGATGTCGTCGGCCGGCCTGGATCGGGCTCGCGCGTTCCGGTGGGACGCGTCGGCCGCGGCGCTGCGGGGCGCCTATCTCGCGGCGCTCTCGCGGCGGACGGCGTAGGATGCGAATCGCCATCGACGCACGCGAGCTGCTCGGACGCCCCACCGGCGTCGGTCGATATCTGACGCACCTGCTGTCGGCCTGGGACGTGCTGCCGTCTGCCGCCGCTCACGAGTTCATCCTCTGTGCCCCGCGTGGGGCGGATCTGCCGGCGCGCGGCGCCCGGGTCTCGACCTGCCTCGGAGGGACCGGCTCGGGAACGTGGTGGGAGCAGCTCACCTTGCCGGGGCTCGTCCGCAGGGCGCAGGCCGACGTCCTCTTCTCCCCCGCCTACACCGGGCCGCTGCGCTGCGGTGTGCCGATGGTCCTCGCCGTCCACGACGTCTCGTTTGCGGCGCATCCGGAGTGGTTCGCCCGCCAGGAAGGGCTGCGGCGACGGATGCTGGCGCGCCTCTCGGCGCGCACAGCGGCGCGTGTCATCACGATCTCCGGCTTCTCCAGAGGCGAGATTGCGCGGCACCTCGGTATCCCGGAGACGAAGATCGACGTCATCTATCCCGCCGCCGAGCCGGTCGCGGTTCCGAGGCCGAATGACAACCGGGAGAACGTGGTCCTGTTCGTCGGGTCCATCTTCAGCCGCCGGCACGTTCCCGAGCTCATCGACGGCTTTGCACGGGTTGCCCGTCAGCACAGGAACACCCGCCTGGAGCTTGTCGGAGAAAACCGCACCGCGCCGCCGATCGACCTGGACGCCATCGTCTCGGCCAGCGGCGTCGCGGGACAGGTGACGCTCCGGTCCTACGTGCCGGAAGACCTGCTGGCGGCGCTCTATGCGAGCGCCCGCGCCTTCGTGTTCCTCTCCGATTACGAGGGCTTCGGGCTGACGCCGCTCGAAGCGCTTGCCGCCGGCATTCCGATCGTCGTCCTCGACACCCCTGTCGCTCGTGAGGTGTACGGTGAGGCTGCCCTGTACGTGCCGAGGCCCGACCCCGCGCTGATTGGTGCAGCCCTCGAGCAGGTGCTCTTCGATGCGGCGGAGCGGTCGCGGATCCTCGGCGCCGCCCCGCGCACGCTCGCGCGCTACTCGTGGACCGCCTGTGCCGAAGGCGTGCTGAAGGCCCTGACTCGCTGCGGACGCATCTCGTGACGCCCGCCCTGTCGATCGTGATTGTCACCTACAACTCGGCCGGGGACATCGGCCGCTGCCTCGACGCCCTGACGCGGACTCCGCCCGCCGGGCCCCACGAGATCGTCGTGGTCGACAACGCGTCGCCCGACGGCACCGCGGCCGGGGTCCGTCGACGCTGGCCCGGCATCCGGGTGATCGAGGCGGGAGCGAACGTCGGGTTCGCGCGGGCCAACAACCTCGGCATCCGGCAGACGTCCGGCCGTCTGATTCTGCTGTTGAACCCGGATACGGCGGCGGCGCCCGGTGCAGTGGACGCGCTGGTCGCCGCCCTCGACGCCCGTCCGGAGGCGGCCGCGGCGGGACCGCGGCTTCTCGATGCCCTCGGCCGGCCGGAGCTGTCGTTCGGGTCGATGATCGGCCCCTTCGCCGAGCTCCGCCAGAAGCTGCTCGTTCGCGGCAGCCAGCGGGGCGTCCCGCTGATTCGCCGGTACGTGGATCGGCTGACGGGCGTGCCGCGCGAGGTCGACTGGGTCAGCGGCGCCTGCCTGCTGGTGCGGCGCGCCGACGCGGAGGCGGCCGGCCTGCTGGACGAGCGCTTTTTCATGTACGCGGAAGATGTCGACTTCTGCGCGGCCATGCGCGCGCGGGGCCGTCGGATTCTGTACGTTCCGGTCGGCAACGTCCTGCACGCGCGCGGGCGATCCGCTGCTTCGACGCCCGGCGAGACCGAAGCGGCGTACCGCCGCAGCCAGGTTGCCTTCTATGACAAGCACCATCCGCGCTGGGCGCCGCTGCTGCGCGCCTATCTGAGGGTCCGCGGCCGCCTCCCCGATGGTCCGTAGGGCGGGTGCCGCCGGAGACGCGGTCGCCTCGACCGGCGGACCCGCCAATATAATGAACCCCACATGCGAGTCGCGATCGATGCGCGAAAACTGCACGACTTCGGCATCGGGACCTATACGCGCAACCTGCTGCGGCATCTCGCGCGCATCGACCGCGACAGCGAGTACGTGCTGCTCTGCCAGCGCGCCGACCTCGACATCGGGGCGCAGCTCGGACCGAACTTCCGGACCGTGCTCGAGCCGTCGCCCAATTACTCGCTGCGCGAACAGATCCACGTGCCGTGGGTGCTCCATCGCGAGCGCCCCGACGTCTTTCACGCGCCGCACTACGTGCTGCCTCCGGCGGTGCGCTGCCGCTCGGTTGTCACCATCCACGACTGCATCCATCTGATGTTTCCCCAGTACCTGCCCAATCGGGCCGCGTACGCGTACGCAAAGACCGCCATGTGGTTCGCGGTCCGCAGGTCCGAGCGCATCCTCACGGTCTCCGAGGCCTCGAAGCGGGACATCATCCATTTCTTCAACGTGCCGCCCGAGAAGATCGTCGTGGTCTACAACGCCATCGACGAGCGCTTCCGGGTGGAGCCTGCGGCGCAGGATGTGGCGCGTGTCCGCGAGCGTTACCAGCTCGACCACGGGTTCGTGCTGTACGTCGGCAACATCAAGCCGCACAAGAACCTCGTGCGGCTCATCGAGGCCTTCGATGTGCTGCGGCTGCGCGGGTTCGTCGATCTCAAGCTGCTCATCATCGGCGACGAGATCTCCAGGCTGCCGGCGCTGCGCCGGGCGGTGCACAGCCACAAGCTCCACAAGCACGTCCGGTTTCTCGGCTACCTGCCCGACGAGACGCTGGCCGTGCTCTACCGGCTGGCGGCCGTCTTCGTCTTCCCGTCGCTCTACGAGGGGTTCGGCCTGCCTCCGCTGGAGGCGATGGCGTGCGGGGCGCCGGTGGTGACGTCGAACGTGTCGTCGCTCCCCGAGGTCACGGGCGATGCCGCCGTGCTCGTCGACCCCTACGACGTCGAGTCGATCGTGGATGGCGTGCAGCGGGTGCTGACCGATCCGGCGCTGGCGGCCGACCTGCGCGCGAAGGGAATCGCGCGGTCGCGCCAGTTCTCGTGGGCGCAGTCGGTGGCGCGGACGAGAGAGGTGTATCAGGAGGTCGCGGGCAAGGGGGCACGGGGGCACAGGGGCACGGGGGCGAGGGGGCAAGGGGGCGGACACTGAGGACGGCGCTCGTCCATGACTGGCTGACGGGGATGCGGGGCGGTGAGCGGGTGCTCGAGGCGCTCTGCGAGCTCTGCCCCGGCGCCGATATCTTCACCCTGTACCACCGCCGCGGCGCCGTGTCGCCGATCATCGAGCGCCACCGCATCATCACGTCGTTCGTGCAGCGGCTCCCGTGGGCGGGCGCCTACTACCGCCAGTATCTGCCCGTCTTTCCGCTGGCCGTCGAGCAATTCAATCTGGACGCGTACGACCTGGTGATCAGCTCGAGCCACTGTGCCGCGAAGGCGGCCATCCCGGCCGGCCGCGCCCGGCATCTCTGCTACTGCCACTCGCCGATGCGCTATGCCTGGGATCAGTTCGACGCGTACTTCGGGCCCGCCCGGGTCGGGCGACTGGCGAGCCGGTGGATGTACCGGCCCATCATGGCGCGCATGGCCCGGTGGGACGGGTCCACGGCGTCGCGCGTGCACCGCTTCGTCGCCAACTCCGCGCACGTTGCGGCCCGGATCCGCCGATACTATAATCGCGGAGCGACGATCGTGTATCCGCCGGTCGACACGGTCTTCTACCATCCCGCCGACGTTCCACCCGACAGCCGATTCTTCATCGTGTCGGCGCTCGTTCCGTACAAGCGGATCGATCTGGCGATTGCCGCCTGCAACCGCCTGGGTGCGCGGCTGCGGGTCGCAGGAGACGGCCCCGACCGCGCGCGGCTCGAGGCGGCGGCGGGGCCGACCGTCGAGTTCCTGGGCCGGGTGAGCGACGAGCAGCTGCGGGACGAGTACCGGCGCGCGCTGGCCGTCATCTTGCCCGGCGAGGAAGACTTCGGTATCGTGCCAGTCGAGGCGCATGCCTGCGGCCGGCCCGTGGTCGCGCTCGCCCGCGGCGGCGCGCGTGAGACGGTCATCGACGGCGAGAACGGCGTGCTCTTCGACGATCCGGGCGCGGGGGCGCTGGCCGCGGCGCTCGAACGGGCCGCGCGCGAGCGGTTCGATCCGGCGCGCATCCGCGCGACGGCCGAACGATTTGCGCGCGACCGCCACGTGCAGCGTATGCGCGACATCATCGACGACACGCTCGCCGCGCCGGACGGAACACGATGGTAAGACGCTATAACCGCCTCCTCGTCGCTCTGCACATCTGCGCGGACATCGTGCTCGCGGCGTGGGCGTTCGTGCTCGCGTACGGCATCCGCTTCGAAAGCGGCCTCATTCCCGTCACCCGGGGCTACCCGCCGTTCGAGCAGTACGTCAACGTCCTGCCGTTCGTGGCGCTCCTGACGCCGCTCGCCTTCCAGCTGCAGGGCGTCTATCGGCTGCGGCGCGGCCGCTCGCGCGTCGACGACTTCTTCGCCGTGCTCGTCGGCTCGATTCTCGCGGTCGTCCTCGGCGTCATCTCCACGTTGTACGTTCAGGCGTACTTTGCCTCCGAGGAGGCCAAGGCGCGCGGCGCCTACGAAGTCTCCCAGCTGGTCTGGGCGCTCTTCCTCGTCCTCAACGTCGTCTTCACGTACAGCCTCCGCGAGGGGATCCGCGAGCTGCTCGAGCGCCGGTGGCGGGCCGGCAAGGGCCTCAAGCGGATCCTGATTGCCGGCACCGGAGACCTCGGCCGCATGGTCGCCGACCGGATCCTCCTGCACCGCGAGCTCGGGTACCAGGTCATCGGCTTCGTCGACGATCGGGCCGGCGGCGACCACATCGGCTACCGGGGCCTGCCGCTGCTCGGGACGCTGGCCGAAGTCGGCGACATCGCCCAGCGCGACCGGGTCGACCATCTCTACGTCGCGCTTCCGCTCGAGGAGCACGCCAAGCTGCTCGACCTGATCGAGCTGACCAGCCGCGAGTGCATCGATGTCAAGGTCGTGCCGGATCTGCTCCAGTTCATCGCCCTGCGCGCCCGCCTGGAGGATCTCGACGGCCTGCCGATTATCAACGTCAACGACGTGCCGCTGCAGGGCATCAACACCTGGATCAAGCGCGCGATCGACATGGCCGTCTCGTCGGTCGCGGTGGTCGCCCTCGCGATCCCGTTCGCGCTGATTGCCGCGCTCATCAAGCTCACCTCGCGCGGGCCCATCTTCTACCGCCAGGAGCGCATGGGCCTCGACGGCAAGGCGTTCACCGTCTACAAGTTCCGATCGATGGAAGAGGGCGCCGAAGACTCCACCGGCCCCATCTGGGCTCGCGACGACGACCCGCGCGCGACGGCGGTGGGCCGATGGCTGCGGCGTCTGGATCTGGATGAGCTCCCGCAGCTCTGGAACGTGCTCCGCGGCGACATGTCGGTCGTCGGCCCGCGTCCGGAGCGGCCGTATTTCGTCGAGCAGTTCAAGCACCGGATTCCGTCGTACATGCTCCGCCACAAGGTCAAGGCGGGCATCACCGGCTGGGCGCAGGTGAACGGCTGGCGAGGCAACACGTCGCTCGAGAAGCGCATCGAGTACGACCTCTACTACATCGAAAACTGGTCGGTGACGCTCGACCTCAAGATCATGTGGCTCACGCTGGTGCGCGGTCTCTTCCAGCGAAGCCCCGCCATGTAGGCGATATGAGAGCCGTCGTGACCGGCGCCGCCGGCTTCATCGGGTCGCATCTCTGCGACGCGCTCCTCGCCCGCGGGTTCACCGTGGTCGGCCTCGACAATCTGATCACGGGCGACCTCACCAACGTCGCCCATCTCACCGGACGCGGCTTCGAGCTCGTCCGGCACGACGTCACGCGTCAGATCGCCGTGGACGGCCCGGTGGACGTCGTGCTGCACTGGGCAAGCCCCGCCAGCCCGATCGACTATCTGGAGCTGCCGATTCAGACGCTGAAGGTCGGGTCGCTCGGCACCCACAACGCGCTCGGCCTTGCGCTCGCGAAGGGTGCGCGGTTCGTGCTGGCTTCCACCTCGGAGGTGTACGGCGACCCGCTCGAGCACCCGCAGAAGGAGACGTACTGGGGGAACGTCAATCCGATCGGGCCGCGGGGCGTCTATGACGAGGCGAAGCGGTTTGCGGAGGCGATGACGCTCGCGTACCACCGGTCCCACGGCGTCGACACCAGGATCGTGCGCATCTTCAACACGTACGGGCCGCGGATGCGCCTCCGGGACGGCCGGGCCGTGCCCGCCTTCATGTCGCAGGCGCTTCGGGGCGAGGACGTCACCGTGTTCGGCGACGGCACGCAGACGCGCAGCTTCTGCTACGTGAGCGACCTGGTCGACGGGGTGCTGCGGCTCATGGATGCGTCGACCCACGAGCCGGTCAACATCGGCAACCCGCACGAGATCACGATCGAAGAGATCGCCCGCACCATCATCCGTCTCGTCGGCTCCCGCAGCCGCATCGTCTATCGGCCGCTGCCGGTCGACGACCCGCGGCAGCGCCGCCCCGATATCACCCGGGCGCGCACGCTCCTCGGATGGGAGCCCACCGTGGGGCTCGACACGGGACTGCTGCAGACCGTGGACTACTTCAAAGCCAAGCTCGGCGTGTGAGATGACCTCCGTCAACTCGGCTCGTTGATCAGCTTCCGCAGCTTGAAGAAATAGTCGATCCCCGAGATCAGCGTGAGCGCGAGCGACAGCCAGATGACGGCGCCGATGATCGGGCTCTGCTCGCGCCGCACGTTGTAGTACATCACCACGAGCGCCGTCACGATGTACGTGGCGGTGGCCAGCTTGCCCCAGATGGACGGCGTGAACCGCCGCGGCCCGATCGCGACGCTGACGATCGCCACCACCCCCACGATGACGATGTCGCGGCTGATGACGAAGACGGTCAGCCAGAGCGGAAGGTGGTGGGTCAGCGGCACCCCGGGCAACGTGAGGACGACGAATGTCGTCACCAGGAGCAGCTTGTCGGCCATCGGATCGAGCCAGGCGCCAAGAGCCGTCCGCTGCCCGGCGCGCCTGGCGATGAGCCCGTCGAGCGCGTCGGTGGATCCCGCAACGAGAAACGTGCCGAGCGCCCAGCCAAGGTGGCCGTAGACCACCAGCAGCACGAAGACGGGGACCAGCATCACCCGCAGAATCGTCAGCTGGTTGGCGAACGTCAGATTGCCCACGGGTGATTCAGCGCGAGCCGGCGGCCAGCGCGCGGAGACGGCCGACAGCCTCGACAGCCTCGGCCCCCGATACCGGGCGTCCCACGGAGAAGCGCCCGCCCTCGAGCAGCGGCATGACGCCGGCGGCGACGGCGGCAGCGGCCGCCGGATAGCTCAGGTGACTGGCCGTCATGTCGGCGATCGCCGGCTGTTCCGTCAGCGCCGGGCGGAGCCCGGGACGGTCGCTGGCGAGCCGTGCCACGATCTGCCGCACCGCGCCCGCGAGATCGCCGCGCGTCACGCCGCTCTCCGGCTGGAATGTATGGTTCGCAAAGGGCTCGATGATGCCCGCCCTCGCCACGAGCGCAATCCAGGAGGCGGCCCAGTGGCCGGCGGCGTCGGTGACCACGATTTCACGGGGCGGCGCCGTCCGCAGGACTCCTTCGAGGCGCACGCCGATGAGCGCGGCCAGTTCGCCCCGCGTCATCTGCGTGCTGGCAGGGATCGCCCGGAAGGGCTCCGGCAGCCTCGCTTCACTGGCGCGCTCCAGCACGGCGGCAAGCCGGGCCGATGCCCGCGACCCAGGCTCGAGCGCCGCCGCACGACGGTACGCGGCTTCGGCGCCCGAGAGGTCCTGGCGCGCCTCGAGCAGCTCTCCAACGTCGATCAGCGCGGCCGCATCGGAGGGGTCCAGCTCCGCCGCGCGTCGGAAATGTCCGAGGGCCGCGTCGGTATGCCCCTGACGGCGCTCGAGGATGCCGAGCTCGCGATGCAGAAAGGCGCTCTCGGGCGACGCCGCGACCGCCTGTTCGTAGGCGCGCACCGCCTCGTCCGGACGTCCGGCCGCGGCGGCGGAGCGGGCGCGCTCGATCAGATCCTGCAGGCCGCGGAACCGCAGCACGTCGACGCGCTGCCGCACGCCCGCCAGCGTGGCATCGACAGCCAGGGCGGCCTCGAAAGCGTCGAGCGCTTCCTGATCGCGATTGAGCTCCAGAAGCGCCTGGCCGTGCCCGACGAGCGCGGGCAGGTAGGCCGGCGCCGCCTTGAGCGCCGACCCGAACGCCTCCGTCGCAGCCGCAAAGTCCTTTCGCGCGAGCGCGACGTAGCCAATCCCGGTGCGGGCCGGGTAGAACCCCGCGCGCCCCAGCGCGGCCGAAAACTCGCGGTCCGCGGCTTGAAGGTTGTCGTTCTGCAGAAATCGCCAGCCACGTTCGATCGACTCGCTCGGCCCGCTGCCCGCGGCGCCGGGAACCGCCGGATACATGAAGTCGGGGTACGCCGGGACCGCCGGCAGCGGCGGCGCCGGGTTGGCGGCGCAGCCGGCACACACCACGAGCAGGGCCAGCGCCGCGAATCGGCGCACATCACTCATTCGCGTCCGCTCCTTCGGCGGGGGTCGTCAGCCGGGCGATGTACCGGCGTGGCACGTCAGCCTCGATCAGGACGCGCCCGTTGGTCGCCACATGGCTGACCACGCGGGCCACCCTGTACAAGCGCGCAATCTGGGCGCGATCGAACTCCTTGCCGCTGTCGAAGGCGATCGTAATACGCCGGGTGTCGAGCGCCAGCCGCGCCGCAATCATCTGCACCAGCTCGTTCAGCCCTTCCCCCGACCGGGCCGAAATCAGGGCGGCCGCCGGGTCGCGGTCGGTGATCCGGCGCCGCTCGTCGGCCGATATCAGATCGATCTTGTTGTAGACGTCGACCACCGGCACGCCGGTGGCGCCCAGCTCTTCGAGCACGCGGCGCACCGCCGCCATCCGCTGATCGCGCTCCGGATCGGCCGCGTCGATGACATGGAGCGCCAGGCTGGCCTCGGCGACCTCCTCGAGCGTGGCCCGGAACGCGGCGACGAGCGCGTGCGGCAGCCGGTCGATGAAGCCGACCGTGTCCGACACGAGGAGCTCGCGCCGGTCGGGCAGTCGCACGCGCCGCACGAGCGGATCGAGCGTCACGAACAGCGCGTCGGAGGCGGCTGCCCGCTCGTTGGTCAGCCGGTTGAACAGGCTCGTCTTGCCGGCATTCGTATAGCCGACGAGCGCGACCGTCGGGACCAGCTGCTTCTGCCGCCGCTCGCGCAGCTGGGCCCGGCGCTGCCGCACGCGATCGATCTCACGCTGGATGGCCTGAATGCGCATGCGGATGCGGCGGCGGTCGGTCTCGAGCTTCGTCTCGCCGGGCCCCCGGGTCCCGATGCCGCCGCCCAGCCGCGACAGGGCCGCGCCGGCACCCACCAGTCTCGGGAGCAGATACTGGAGCTGTGCGAGCTCGACCTGCCACTTCCCTTCGCGCGTGCGCGCCCGCTTCGCAAAGATGTCGAGGATGAGCTGGGTGCGGTCCAGCACCTTCCGCTGGAGCACCTCCTCGAGCTGGCGGAGCTGTGCCGGCGTCAGCTCGTTGTCGAACACGACAAGGTCGACACCGGCGCCGGCACAGGCAGTCGCCAGCGACGCCGCCTTGCCGCTGCCGATGAAGGTTTTCGAGTCGGGCTTCGGCCTTTCCTGGAGCACCCGCAGAACGACCGACGCGCCGGCCGCCTCGGCTAGGCCGTGCAGCTCGTCGAGAGAACGATCGGCGTCGGCGCGCCGCATCGAGCCGGTGACCAGGCCCACCAGCGCAGCGCGTTCGGTTCCGGGAGGAAACGACGTACGACGGTCCGTCATCGAAAGCCGCAGCGGGTACTACAATAGCACCCGATCTCACGCCTGAACCCGGTCAGCTCTCCTCGATCGCGGGCGCCGACTCCGCCGGCGGATTCCGCTCGACCATCAGCCGGCGCACGATCACCGCCAGCACGACCAGCAGCACCAGGCCGGCGACGAAGACGGCGCGGATGCTGCGCGCGCCGACCAGGCCGCTCAGCACGGGGCTGATCGCTACGCCGATGAGCGAGGCGCCGGTCAGAAACCCGAATGCGGTGGCGTGCACCTCCTGTGGAATCACGGCCCCGCCGGCCGTATAGGCCGTCGTGATCGACGTGCCGATGCACAGCCCGGCCACGGCCATCGCACACGCCATCAACCACATCGCCGACGCCATGGTCAGGACGCCCAGCGCGCCGGCCGCCACCAGTACCGCCCACGCGATGATCGCGCGGGGCGAGTGCCGCCTGAGCAGTCGGTTGGACAGCTGGTTGCCAAGCGCGCCGGTGAACGCGAGCACGGAGAACAGGATGCCTGCCACCAGCGGTACGTCTTCCTGCGCGTAGCCGATCTCGCCGAGGTGCAGCGGCAGGATCGGGCCGAAGCTGCGGTCGACCAGCTGCAGCGCAAACAGCAGCACCATGATGAGCAGAAAGTTCTCGAACGCCAGGATCGACGCGAACGGCAGCCGGCGCCGGCCGCCGGGCGCCTGGGGCTGCCGCGGCGGCTCCCTGTAGAGGACGGTCACGAGCACGAAGGCCGCCGCGTAAAAGCCGGCCGCCACGAAGAAGGCATTGCGGAGGCCCACAGCCGGCGCCAGCACGCCGCCGATCACCGGGCCGAGTGCCGGCCCCATGCGCTGAGCGGTCTGCACCGTCCCGATGGCCGCCGCCATCTTGTCGCGCGGCGCCGACCGGGCGGCCATCGACAGCGTCAGCGGCCCGTACCCGGCGAAAAACCCCTGGATGGCACGGAGCGCGAACAGGTGCCAGGCCTTCGTGACGTAGGCCATGGCGGTCATGACGACGATGAAGCTGATGAGCGAGCGCTGGACGAGCAGCTTGCTGCCGAAGCGGTCCCCCACCCGCCCCCAGAGCGGCGCCGTCAGCGCGGCAATGGCCGGCGACACGCCGAGCGTGGCGCCCGTCCAGAGCGCGATCTCACCGATATCGCTGACGCCCAGCTGCCGGATGTAGAGCGGAAGAAACGGCATCACGAGCGTGAAGCCGGTAAAGCCGACGAAGGCGGCCGCCGTGATGGCTGCCTGATTGCGCTTCCAGGAATGCACCCGCGAGTTCAGAACCTGATCTTGACGTCCTTGGACGGATTGACCTGAATGCTGTCGATGAACCGGATCTGGTGCGGGTAGGTCTGCATGATGAGCGACGTGGTCCGCGTTCCTTCGCCGAAGAACCGCACCCCTCTCATGAGCGTTCCATCCGTCACGCCTGTGGCGGCAAAGATGATCCGCTCCCCCGACGCCAGATCCCGGGACCGGTAGACCTTCTTGATGTCCGTGATCCCCATCGCCCGGCACCGCTCTTCGTCCTCGGGCTTCCTGATGACCAGCCTGGCGAAGATCTCGCCGTTCAGGCAGCGCATGGCCGCCGCCGTCAGCACGCCCTCGGGAGCGCCGCCGATGCCCATGACCGCATGCACCCCGCTGCCGACGACCGCGGCCGCAATCCCCGCCGAGAGATCGCCGTCGCTGATGAGCCGGATGCGGGCGCCCGTCGCACGGATCTCGTCGATGAGCGCCTCATGCCGCGGCCGGTCGAGCACGATGACCACGAGGTCCTCGACCCTCCGGCCGAGCGCCTGGGCAATCGCGCGCAGGTTGAATCGGACGGGGGCGTCGAGGTCGACCACATCCTTCGAGCTCGGCCCGACCACGAGCTTCTCCATGTACAGGTCGGGCGCGTGCAGCAGGCCTCCTCGCTCCGACGCCGCAAGCACCGCGATCGCGTTGGCGGCGCCGGTCGCGCACAGGTTCGTGCCCTCGAGCGGGTCGACCGCAATGTCGACCTGGGGAAACGAACGGCCGTTCGGCGCGCGGTGCGCCATGCCGACCTTCTCACCGATGTAGAGCATCGGCGCCTCGTCACGCTCACCCTCGCCGATCACAATCGTGCCGTCGATCGGCACGGAATCCATGACGCTCCGCATCGCCTCGACGGCCACCTGATCGGACTTGTGCCGATCGCCCTGTCCCATCGTCTGGGCGCAGGCGATCGCCGCCTGCTCGACGACCCGCAGGAAATCGAGCGACAGATCGGAGTCCATGAACTTTTCGCTCGTCACGTCAGTCCCGGCGCCCGGCGAACCCGCCGTCCGCGTCAGCGTCATTCCATCCTCCCTGGCAGGTCACAAGGCACAAGGCTCAACGTCGCGGCACCTATTGTGACTTGGATCCTGGATCTTGTGCCTTGTCATGATCTGTCCATGCGGGCAGGTTGCACCGGATGGGGCGATCGACCCGGTACCCGAGCGCGTAGTCCGCCTGCATCAGCTTGTGAATCTCCCGTGTGCCCTCGTAGATGACGGCGCCCTTGCAGTTCCGGTAGAACCGGCCGACCGGGTACTCGTCGGAGTAGCCGTTGGCGCCGTGGATCTGCACCGCGTCGCTGGCAGCCCGTTCGGAGGCCACCGTGGCAAACCACTTCGCAAGCCCGGTCTCCCTGGTGTTCCGGCGCCCGCCGTTCTTGAGCCAGCCGGCGCGCAGCCAGAGCAGCCGCGAGGCCTCGTAGTCGGACTCCATCTGCGCGATCATCTCTTTGACGAGCTGATGGGAACCGATCTCGACGCCGAAGGTCCGGCGCTCGCGCGCGTACTTCACGCTCGCATCACGGCAGGCGCGGATCAATCCGGTGGCGCCGGCCGCGACCGTGTATCGCCCCTGGTCGAGCGCGAACATCGCAATCTTGAACCCCTCGCCCTCCTCGCCGACGAGGTTCTCGCGCGGCACCTCCACGTCCTCCATCTTGAAGAACCCGGTGTTGCCCGCCAGAATGCCCCACTTCTCGGTCAGCGTGCCGCTCGAGAAGCCCTTGAACGCGCGCTCGACGATGAACGTGCTGAGGCCGGACGGATCGCGCCGTTTCTTCTTGTCGAGGTTGGTCCAGGCGAAGACAAGGAAGGTGTCGGCCACGTCGGCCAGCGAGATCCACATCTTTTCGCCGGTCAACAGGTAACGGTCGCCTCGCCTGACCGCCACCGACTGGATGCCGCGCGCGTCGCTGCCCGCCGACGGCTCGGTCAGGCCGTAGCTGGCGATCGTCGTCCCCTGCGCCTGCGGCACCAGATACCGGCGCTTCTGGTCCTCGGTGCCCCATGAGAGGAGCGTCAGCGAGTTGAGGCCGGTATGGACGGACAGAATGACGCGGAGCGAGGTGTCCACGTACTCGAGCTCTTCGCTGGCCAGCCCGAGGGCGATGTAGTCCATGCCGGCGCCCCCGTACTCGGACGGCACCGAGATGCCCAGCAGGCCGAGCGACGCCATCTGCGGCAGGATGCCGCGATCGAACCGGTGCGCGCGGTCGAGATCGTGAATCCGCGGGCTGACTTCCCTGCCCGTCCACTCGCGGATGGACTGCTCCAGCAGCCGATGGTCCTCGGCCAGATCGAAATTGACCATCCCGCACAACGTACCACAGGTAAAGTGCCTGGGGTGCCTGAAGTGCCTGAAGGGCCTAGAGCCGGTCTCATAACCGACCACGGGCGCCCAATTCCGTACGTAGTGCCGGGCTTCAGCCCGGCTAACGCCGGGCACTACGTCGGTCATGAAACCGCTTCTAAGGTGCGGGGACTCTCGTGACCGTTACGCGCGCGCCGCGGCCGAGCCCGAAACGCTCGGCGGCGCTCCCGCCGTTCACCGCGACCTCGAGATGCCCAGAGCTGCCGAACAGCGCGCAGATCGAGCCGGAGGGCGCGTCGGCGTAGGTCGCCACGACCCTGCCGACAGCCTCGGTCCCGGCCACGATCTCGAGGCCGCCTGCCTCCGCGAAGCGCTCGAACATCGGCCGATCGATGTTCGTGACGAGATTGCCGAAGCGATCGACGCGCAGCACCTCGCCGGTAATCCCATCCTCCCCCAGCAGCGGCGCCGGCACGTGCAGCGTCTGCCACGACGTCAGCGGCCGCCCGAGCGCGCTGAGATCGATCCCCTTGGCCAGCCAGGCGGCGGCCGGCGCAAACCGATCGCGCCCCTCGAACGTGCGGCTGACCGTGGGCCGGGCGTATCGGCGCTCGGTCAGCTCGACAACCCGCCTGGGCGGTGACTCCTGCAGCACGACCGTCAGTACGCCGTTGTCGGGCGCCACGAAGCGGTACCCGCCCGCCTCCGCGGCCAGCCCCCGGCGTGCGGATCCGACACCCGGATCGACGACCACCAGGAAGACCGTTCCGGGCGGAAAGTACCGGTACGAGGCGGCGAGCTCCAGCGCGCCCGCCAGGATATCGTGCGGCGGAATGTCGTGGGTGATATCCACGCAGGTCGCGTCCGGGCAGATCCCCAGCGCCACGCCCTTCATCGTCCCGGCGTAGTGATCCTTGGTCCCGAAATCGGTCAGAAGAGCGATGACCGGCCGCATTTTATGCGCGCGTCAGCTGCCCGCGGCGGCCGGCTTGGCCTGAGCGGCGGCAGCCGGCTTGCGGAACAGGACCTCGCGCAGGTTGGTCTTGAGTAGGAAATTCTCGGTGATCCGCAGCGGCTCGAAGAGCCGCTGGATGTCCCGGTTGAGCAGCGGCCGCTGCTTGGCGCGGGCCGCCGCGTACGGCCGGTACTGCAGGTGCGACCGGTCTACGACCACATGCTTGGTATACATCGGATGGATCGTCGATCGCGGATCCGTCGTGCTGAAGAACGCGAGCAGTACGCCGTCGGGACGCAGCACCCGCTTCAGCTGCCGGGCGAGCCGCTCGCCCGCCGGCCGGTCCAGATAGTCGAACACGTCCCAGCAGAGAATGCCGTCGATCGTCTCGGACTCCTGCGGAAACCGCGTGTCGAAAAACAGGGACAGCTCCTCGAGCTTCCCCTGCGACACGTGACGGTCGATATCCTTGGACAGATCCTCGACGATGATCTTGCAGCCGACCTGCTCGCCGAAGAAGGTGACGTTCGAGCCGACCACCGGGCCGAGATCGAGCAGCACCGGCTGCGGCCGGCCGCTCAGGCCGGCGAGAAACCGATCGAGAACCATGGTGGGGTGGACGGGGCCGTCCGCGGCGTCGTGCCCATCCTTGCGGCGGCGGGCGAACAGGTCAGAAAAAGCCACGGGCGGGGTACTGGTGACGGATGACGCGTGGCTGGTGCCCTGAGGGGCTCAAGTCACCAACCACGGTTCGCCAGACTGGGTCACGCAGCCCTTAACGCGCTGCGGGCTGCGCCACCTGGGAGGCCGCCGGCGCGGGCTGTGCCGCCGGCTGGGCGGCCTGACGCGGCTGCGCGGGCTGCGGCTGCGCCGCCGCGGGCTGTCCGCTCTTCCGCTGCATGTCGACGCTGCCGCGGAAGTGCGCGCCGTCGGCAATCGCCACACGCGGCGCCACGATGTCGCCGTCGACCGACCCGCCGTCGCGAATCTCCACCTTCTCGGCGGCGGTCACGTTGCCGTGCACTTCGCCGAGCACGATGAGCGCCTTCGTGAACACCTGCGCCCGGATCTTGCCGTTGGGGCCGATCGTCAGGATGTGGTCCTTCAGCTCGATCTTGCCCTCGACCTGTCCCTCGATGGTGAGATCCTCGCTGCCGTTCAGCTCGCCCTTGATGACCACCGATTTTCCGATGTTCACGATGTCTCTCCCTGCTGACTTCGGCTCGGGCTGCGAGGCCGACGAACCGGACGGGGTACTCTGGACGGCCGGTCCCGGGGTTCCCTGACCGCTCGTCGGCTTCACCGCTTCATCACGTTTCCACATAGTGCGTCCTCCACCCCAGAGGGGCTCCTCAGCGGCCTCTCAAGGCCCCGACATGACCAGAGCCTGGGCGGCCCGACCCAGAGTCCTCAGAGTATATCGGCGCGGGAAAAGTATTGTCTAGTCACTATTTTGCCGGGACTTCGCGCGAATGCTACGATGCCCGGAGAGCCTCGTCCGTGCACCGCATCTACCTCGATCACAACGCGACGACTCCCGTCCATCCGGCCGTCGTGACCGCGATGACGGCGGCCCTCAGGGACGAGTTCGGCAACCCGTCGAGCGTCCACTATTTCGGCCAGCGGGCGAAGGCAGCCATGGATGAGGCCCGAAGCGCCGTGGCCGCGCTCGTCGGCGCCGATCCGTCGGAGATCGTGTTCACGAGCGGGGGCACCGAGAGCGACAACTTCGCAATCCGCGGCGTGGCCGAAGCGCTCGAGCGCGCCGGCCGGCGCCATCTCGTGGCCAGCGCCATCGAGCACGAGGCCGTGTTGAACACGGTCAAGGCGCTCGCAAGGCGGGGCTGGACGGCCACCCTGCTGCCGGTCGACGAGTCGGGCATCGTCTCGCCCGACGCGCTGCAGGCTGCGCTCACGGACCAGACGGCCCTCGTGTCGGTCATGCACGCCAACAACGAGATCGGCACCATCCAGCCGATCGCGGAGCTCGCGCGGATCGCTCACGAGCGCGGCGCGATCTTTCACACCGACGCGGTGCAGTCGGCGGGCAAGATTCCGGTCGACATGCGGGCGTTCGGCGTCGATCTGCTGTCGGTCTCGGCGCACAAGCTCTACGGGCCGAAGGGCGCCGGGGCGCTGGCCATCCGGCGCGGGTTGCGCGTCCTGCCGATCCTCTTCGGCGGCAAGCACGAGCGCAACCGCCGCGCGGGCACCGAGAACGTCGCGGGCATTGTCGGGTTCGGCGTGGCCGCGGGCCTGGCCCGGGCGAAGGACGAGGGGGCGCGCCTGTCGCAGCTGCGCGATCGGCTCGCGTGCCGAACACGACCAACATCAGCTTCGATCGGACCGAGGCCGAGTCGCTCCTGATTGCGCTCGATCTCGAGGGCGTGGCGGTGTCGACCGGGTCGGCGTGCTCGTCGGGCACGCTCGAGCCGTCGCACGTCCTGAAGGCGATGGGGCTGCCCGCGCACCGGACCCAGAACTCGATCCGCTTCAGCCTCGGCGCCGCGAACACCGAGGAGGAGATCGATCGAGTCGTCGCGATCCTCCCGGGCCTCGTCGACAAGCTGCGCAGCCTGACCCGCGTTCCCGTCAGAGCCTGATGCGCATCGTCGTTGCCATGTCGGGCGGCGTCGATTCGTCGGTGGCCGCGGCGCTGCTGGCCGCCCAGGGCCACGACGTCATCGGCCTGTCGATGCAGCTCTACCCCGCCGGCGATCACCGGTTCGGAGGATGCTGCACGCTGGAGGACCTGCACGACGCGCGGCGGGTGGCCGCGGCGCTCGGCATTCCGCATTACATCCTCAATTTCGAGCAGCGGTTTCACGACACGGTGATCTCGGACTTCGTCCGGCAGTATGCGTCGGGGCGCACGCCGCTCCCCTGCGCCCACTGCAACAGCGATCTGAAATTCTCGTCCCTGCTCGAGCGCGCGCGCGGCCTCGGCGCCGAGCAGCTGGCCACCGGCCATTACGCGCGGGTCGAGTCGTCCCCGGCCGGGCGAAGGCTCCTCATGCGGAGCGCCGACCGCGAGAAGGACCAGTCGTATTTCCTGTTTTCGCTGACGCAGGACCAGCTCGCGCGCGCCTGCTTCCCGGTCGGGTCGCTCACCAAGCCGGAGGTCCGGGCCGAGGCGCGACGAATCGGCCTCAACGTCGCCGACAAGCCCGACAGCCAGGAGATCTGTTTCGTGCCCGGCGGGGACTACGCCGCTTTCGTCGCCGGTGAGGATCCTCGTGTCTCCCGCCAGGGCATCATCGCCGACGAGCAGGGCCGGGCGCTGCGTCAGCATGACGGCGTGCACCGGTTTACCGTCGGACAGCGGAAGGGGGTGGGGGTGCCGGGGCCGATCCCGCTGTACGTGTCCCGGATCGACGCCTCGACGGGAACGGTCACCGTCGGCCCGCGAACGTCCCTCGAGCGGAGCACCCTGACGGCGTCCGGTGTGAACTGGATCGTGCCGGCGGCTCCACCCGCCACGTGGCTGCCCGCCGCCGCCCAAATCCGGCACCGGCACCGCGCCGCCGCCGGGCGTGTTCGCGCGATCGATCCAGACCGGGCCGAGTTCGTCTTCGACGAGCCGCAGACGGCCGTCACGCCCGGCCAGGCGGTCGTCTTCTACGACGGCGATGTCGTTGTCGGAGGCGGCTGGATCGACTGAGTCCAGGCGGGCTTCAGCCCGGCCTACGATGGAAATGCTACAGCGGCGCGGAGGGATTGACCGCAACCGGTTCGACCGCGCGCGGAGCGCCGACCGACTCGGCGTGCTCGGCCATGCCTTCGAGGAACCGCTCGGCATCGATGGCCGCCATGCACCCGGACCCCGCCGCCGTGATCGCCTGGCGGTAGACATGATCCTGGACGTCGCCGGCGGCGAAGACGCCCGGCACGCTCGTCCTGGTCCCGTGGCGCGTCACGACATAGCCGCTGGCGTCGAGCTCGAGCTGGCCTGCAAAGAGCGCCGTGTTCGGCGTGTGCCCGATGGCAATGAAGACGCCGTCGAGCGGCACGTCCCGAAGCTGGCCGGTCTTGAGGTTGCGGGTCACGACGCCCGTCACCTCGCCTTTGGCCAGGTCCTTGATGTCGGCCACCTCGGAATCCCAGATGAACTCGATTTTGGGGTTCGCAAACGCCTTGTCCTGCATGATCTTCGACGCGCGCAGCGAATCGCGCCGGTGGATCACGGTCACTTTCGAGGCGAACTTGGTCAGGTAGATCGCCTCTTCCATCGCCGAGTCGCCGCCGCCCACGACGGCAATCGGCCGGCCGCGGTAGAAATATCCGTCGCAGGTGGCGCAGGTGGACACGCCATGGCCCGAGAGCTTGCGATCGACGCCGATCTCGAGCCAGCGGGCCGAGGCGCCCGTGGCGATGATGAGCGCGTCGCTCGTGATTGGATCCCGTCCGCTGACGACGGTCGTGAACGGGCGGCGCCGCAGATCGACGGAGGCGACGTTCCCTTCGATGAACTCGGTGCCGAACCGTTCGGCCTGTGCCCGCATCTCGACCATGAGATCCGGACCCATGATGCCGTCCCGGTATCCCGGCCAGTTCTCGACCATGGTCGTCAGCGTCAGCTGGCCGCCGGCCTCGAGACCTTCAATGAGCAGGGGCTTCAGATTGGCGCGGGCCGCGTAGAGCGCCGCCGTCAGACCGGCGGGCCCCGACCCGATGATGACGACCTGTCGATCGGCCATCAGAGGTGCTTCTCCACCATGCGCTTGATGTCTTCCTTGGGCGCCAGCCCGACCAGCGTGTCGGCGAGCTGGCCGTTCTTGAAGACCAGCAGCGTCGGAATGCCGCGAATCATGAAGCGGCCCGGCACGCTGGGGTTCTCGTCGACGTTGAGCTTGGCCACCGTGGCGCGGCCGTCGAGCTCACCGGCCAGCTCCTCCACGATTGGGCCAATCCGCCGGCACGGGCCGCACCATTCGGCCCAGAAGTCCACCAGCGTGACGCCGGCCTTGATTTCCTGCTCGAAATTGCTGTCGGTGAGGGTCTTCAGTTTGTCGGATGCCATACGTCCTTCCTTGGGTTGCTGCGCGGCCCGGTAGCCACCCAGCTGTCTATATTGTCGCGCGTTTGTAGGTTTCGGCATACTGCCGTGCCGACCGGTCCCAGGAGAAGTCCTGCTGCATCCCGGCCAGCTGGATCCTGCGCCAAACGGAGCGGTTCTGGAAGGTATGCAGGGCGCGCCGCAGCGCCGCGAGCAGTGCTTCGGGCGAGTACGGCTCGAAGACAACCCCCGTCCCGCCGCTCTTCCCGCGTTCGACGTTGCGGACCGTGTCAGACAGGCCGCCGGTCGCGCGGACGACCGGCACGGTACCGTAACGGAGGCTGTACATCTGGTTCAGCCCGCAGGGCTCGAATCGGGACGGCATCAGGAAGATGTCGGCGCCGGCCTCGATGCGATGCGCCAGCGCCTCGTCAAAGCCGAACCGCGTGCCGATCCGGTCCGGATGGCGCGCCGCGAGCGCGCGCCACAGATCCTCGTACCGCGGCTCGCCGCTCCCGAGCAGCACGAACGAGGCGTCGAGCGCCGACAGCTCCGGCGCGATGGCGGCAATCAGGTCGAACCCCTTCTGATCCACGAGCCGCGAAATCAACCCGACGAGAGGGCGGCGCCGAGCCTCCGCGCCGGCCGCGAGGCCGAATACCTCCAGCACGAGCCGTTTTGACGCCGCCTTTCCGCGCAGGTTCGACGTGTCGTACGGTGCCGGCAGGTTGGGATCGCGCGCCGGGTCCCACTGGTCCGTGTCGATGCCGTTGAGGATGCCGACGAGGTCGGCCGAACGGTGTCGCAGAATGCCGTCGAAGCCACATCCGAGTTCCGGTGACTGGATCTCCACCGCATACCTGGGGCTCACCGTGGTGATCGTCCGGCTGAAGACGATGCCGGCCTTCAGGAAGCTGATGCGGCCGAAGTACTCCAGTGCGTCGGTCCGCATGAGATCCCATCCCAGACCAAGGCGCGGCAGCCACGCAGCATCGAACAGGCCCTGGAAGGCGAGGTTGTGAATCGTCAACACGGCTGGAGCGCCGCGAAACGCCGGCGCAGACCCATACTCGCGCTGCAGCAGGAGCGGCACCAGGCCGCCCTGCCAGTCGTGCGCATGCACAACGTCGTACGCAGTCCCCGACGAGGCGCCCCATTCCAGGGCCGACCGGGCCAGGAACGCAAACCGCTCCGCATTGTCGCGGTAATCGTCGTTGCCCGTGCCGTAGAGGTACTCGCGGTCGAAATAGTCGGGCTGGTGGACGAACAGGGTGCGGACGCCGTCAGCGACGGTCGCGTACACGTCTGCGGATCGAGCCGTACCGGCCATCCGGACCTGCACTCGCGCCACCGGCTCCCCGCCAGCCACGGAGCGGTAGCGCGGCATCACCACATCGACGGCATGGCCCAGCCGCACGAGCGCCCGCGGGAGCGCGCCGATCACGTCCGCCAGACCGCCGGTCTTCGCAAAGGGAACCGACTCGGACGCCACCATCAGGACGCGCATCAGCTCTAACCTATCAGGTCGTGGAGTCCTTGGGTCCGGACCCGCCACCCGCTATGATGGGCTCAAGTGGCCGATCGAGCAGCTCGTCCGTCGGGTCCCGGCCGCGCCGAATCGCGGGAATCGGCTGAACTCAAGGCGCTGAAGGAGCATCATCCCGAACTGGGCGAAGCGATCGACATGCATCTCGAGCTGCTCGGGATGGAGCGGCGCATCCGGGGCCGGGTGCCACTGCCCTCCTTCGCGCTGAACGCCCAGGTCTTTGCACATCACCGCGCGGACGGCCGTCCGCTGCTTCGGTTCGAGGATATCCCGCTCGACCCGACCGATCTGCGCCTCGCCGTTCGTCAGACGGCGGAGATTCTCCGCCGGTTCGGCGCGCTCGACGAGCCCGAGTTTCAGCAGGCCCTCGGGCTTGGCCGTGAGATGGCGCTGCCGTCCCTGGTGGCCGCCTGGTACCGCGCCATCGCGGAGCGGCACGAGGCGGCGGCCGTCGGACGGGGCTCGTCGACGGCGCCCGCCCTGGACGGCCGCTTCGACCAGATCTTCACGCTGGCCATGCGGCCCTTCCTGTCGCGATGCGCAGAGGTCGTGCAACAGCGCCCCGAGCTTGCCGCCTGGCAGCACCCGCACTGCGCCGTCTGCGGCGGCGAGCCCGACTTCGCGACCATCACGCCGGCCGCCGAACGGCACCTGATCTGCGGCCGGTGCGGCCTCCGATGGAAGTTCGAGCCGCTGACCTGTCCGTACTGCCGGAACAGCGACCGATCGCAGATCACGTCGTTTGCGACGCCCGACGGGCGCTACCGCGTCTATGCCTGCGATGTGTGCACGCGGTATCTCAAGGCGTACGACGGCCGGCACGCTGCGCGTCCCGTCATGCCGGTTGTGGATATGGTGGCGACGCTGCCGCTCGACGCGGCGGCGATGCAGCGGGGCTATACAGGATAGGCTTCGGGCTTCGGGCTCTGGGCTTCAGGCGTGCCGTCCGCTGCGTCAGGCCGGAAGCCCGAAGTCTGAAGTCCGAAGCCAGCCTGTCAGTTGACGGCCGCTTCGAGCGGCGTGCCGAAGAGATCCTGCGCCCGCGTCGAGAGCCAGTTGAAGAGGTGGCGCGTCTCCCAGAAGCGCCCGGCGTTCGACGTGGCGCCGAGCACGACGACAGCGACCTGCGGCCCGCCCTGCGGCAGCCGGAGCAGCGTCGCCAGGCAGTAGCCGGCCTTCCGGATGAATCCGGTCTTGCCCCCGAGCACGTCCACGTCACCCTTCATGACCAGCTGATTGGTGCTGTGGATGTTGATCTGGCGACGGCCGATCGCCACCGTGTAGTGCTGCTTCTGCATGATCGACCCGATCCGCTCGTCGCTGCCGGCCCGGGCGATCAGGCGCGCCATGTCGTAGGCGGTCGAGACGTTGTCGGCCAGGAGGCCCGAGGGGTCTGCGTAATGGGTGCTCGCCAGGCCGAGCTCCGCGGCCTTCTCGTTCATACGGACGACGAACCCTGCCGAGCCGTACGGCGAGATGCGCGCGAGGGCCCTCGCGGCCGCGTTGTCGGACGCAATCAGCAGCAGGTGCAGCAGGTCACCCGTTGAAACCTTATAGCCAGCCCGGAGGTACGTCGTCGACGCGCGATACACGTCGGAGCGCTGAACGACCACCTCGCTCGAGAGGTCGGGCTCGCTCTCGAGGAACACCGCGGCGGTCATCACCTTGGTGATGCTCGCAATCGATCGCTGATCCTGCGAGTTCTCTTCCCAGAGGATGGCTCCGGTGGCCGGGTTGTAGATGATGGCCGCCTCGGCGCGCAGATCGGGCACGAGCGCACCCGTCTCGTCCGTCTTGAAACGAGGCTCCTGCGCCTCCCGGAGCGCGCGGGCCTGCGCGGCAACGCGGGAGACCCGTGGAGCGCTGGCCGCACGCCGCGTCGTGTAGACCGTCAGCCGCTGCCCGGCCTGAATCGCAGTGCCGCTCAGCCCGTTCCACGCGCGGACCGACGCGACCGTGGCGCCGTAGCGGCGCGCAATCGCCGACAGCGTCTCACCGCGGCGCACGCGGTGCGTCACCTTGTGCGAGGCCGCGGAGGTCGACGGAGCAGACGAAGAGGCGGAGGTGGGAAGCGCCAGGGGGGCCTGCGCCTCGCTCGGGCCGCGGGGTGGTGTCTGGGCGAAAACGGCCGCCGACGCCATCAGCATGGCCGTCATGGCAGTGCCGATCAGGTAGCCACACTCACGCCGCCGAGATTGGATCACAGGCAACCCCTTACTCCACAGCTTGTTACGGATTGTGTCGGCATTGTAGCAAAGAAACTGTAGGCTGCAAGAGATTTTGACAGAACCGGGGGGTCGAAAGGTACCCTCTGCGTACATATTCACGTCACCTCAACGGTGATCCGGGCTCAGCCAAACCAAATTCAGTGCCAGCAGAGATGGGAAACGCCGTGCAGACCGAAGCGGTCGAGCTGAGGGTCGCAGAGTTCGCGGCGCTGCGGCGGACCATTTCGGCACGCGGCACGGCCAGGATGGTCATCGCGCCGGTCACCACGGCCGTATGGGCGATCCTGACGCTCGTGCTGTTCCTGCTCGGGCAGCTCCCGCTGGCAACGCTCCTCCCGCTCACGGTGCTGGTGGGCGGGTTCGAGGCGATCCACGCCCTCCACGTGGGAGCCGAGCGGATCGGGCGCTACATTCAGGTGCACTACGAAGCCGCGGCGGACGGCCCGCGGTGGGAGACCGCAGCCATGACGGTGGGACCCTCCCTGCCCGGCGGCGGCATCGATCCGCTCTTCTCGGCCGTGTTCATCGGCGCCGCGCTCATCAACGCGGCGACGGCCTTCGACCCGCCGCCGACCTGGCAGGAGCTGGCCATCGTCCTGGCGGCTCACGCCGCCTTTGTTGTGCGCGTCACGCGTGCGAGACGGGCCGCCTCGCGTCAGCGCGCCGTGGAGCTGGAGAGCTTCAAGGCGCTTCTCTCCCGCGACGGTGAGCGGTAACGCTCACGAAGGCGTATCCAAACGGTTGAAACGACGATCCACAGCGCTGGTGCCGCAGCCACACCAGCGTGGCGCACGGGCCACAGACCCCTGGTCCGACGGCATCCTCCGGGGCGACGTTCACGCTTACTTTGGGCCTGAATCTGCCCGATGAACCGCATCGGCACGCGCCGGGACGGCCGCTGCAACTCAGCGGTACAGAAGTTGCTCCCGTCGAGGTGGGAGCATGCAATGAGTCTGGTGCGGTTGCTCGGGTTTCGTACGCTGCCTTGCGGGTGCGTCATCGGCCGCTATCGCGAAGTGGCGACCAGCCGCGAGGTTGCCTACGTCGAGGAGAAGGGCGCGAGCTGTGAGTTGCACAGCCACCGCCGCAACCACACCGTGACCGCCGATCCGCCGCTCGGGACCATCACCCCCCTCGCCATCCGGGCGTCCTGACACACCGCGACGGCTGTACCCGCGCGGTACAATCGCCGTCGTGCCCCGTCTGTCCCCCCAGGTTTCGTTTCGAACCCGCGGCGCCGCCTATCGTTTCTACCTCGGCGACTGCTCTCGAGGTGCTCGACCGCCTGGAGCCGGGATCGGTCGACGTGATTGTCACCTCACCCCCCCTACAACCTCGGCGTGCAGTACCGAAGCTATGACGACACGATCCCGCGCGACCAGTACCTCGCCTGGACGGGCGCCTGGGTCCGCCGCGCTGCCGCGGTGCTGGCGCCCGGCGGCTCGCTGTTTCTGAACGTCGGCGCCAAGCCGACCGACCCCTGGACGGCGCTCGACGTGGCGCAGGCGGCCCGGCCGCACCTGCAGCTCCAGAACACCATCCACTGGATCAAGTCGATTGCGATCGAAAAGGCGCTCGCCGGCAGCCGCGCCGGCCTCGAAGAGGACCTGGCCGTCGGGCACTACAAGCCGATCAACAGCCGGCGCTACCTGCGCGAAGCGGTCGCGCGCACGCGCGACGCCATCAGAGCGACGGCCTGATCAGCTCATCGATCGAGTTGCACCCATGCGCTGAGCGCATGTAAGCTGGGCCGTGGACCTGCGGCAGCTCGAGATCATCCGCGCCATCGCCGACACCGGGTCGTTCACGGCGGCCGGCGAGAAGCTGCGCGTGTCGCAGTCGGCGATCAGCCGCCAGATCCTCCTGCTCGAGGCCGAGCTCGGCGAGCCGGCCTTTCACCGGATCGGACGGCGCATCCGCATTACGCCGGCCGGCGAGGCACTCGTGCGCCTGAGCCATCGCGTGTTCCAGGATCTGCAGGAGACGGTCTCCGCCATCACCGAGACGCAGGAATCGATGCGTGGAACGCTGCGGCTCGTCGGCAGCATGACGGTGTGTCTCTACGTCTTTCCATCGCTGCTGGCGGAGGTGCGGCGGGCGCATCCGAACCTCGATCTCAAGATCACCGTGGGCAGCGGCGACCGGTCGCTGGCGCTCCTGCGATCGGGCTCCGCGGATCTCGGCCTCGTCACGCTGCCGGTCGATGCCGCCGATCTCGAGGCGGTGGCCGTGCTCGAGGAAGAGCTGCTGCTGATTACCTACCCCACGCATCCGCTCGCCGCCAGGCAGCGGATCCGTCCCGCCGACCTCACCCGCCAGCCGTTCATCCTGTTCGAGGCCGGCTCGATCACCCGGCGGCTGGTCGAGGAGTTTCTGGCCCGCGAGCACATCGAGCCGCAGATCGTCATGGAGACCGAGAACGTCGAGATCATCAAGGCGATGGTGCGGCACGGGCTCGGGATCAGCATCATCCCGTGGCAGGCGGCGGCCGCCGACGTCCGGACCACGCAGCTGCACTGCAGCCGCATTGCCGGCCACGCGCTGCACCGCGATACAGGCTGGCTCTATCCGAAGATGCGCCGCCTGCCGCGCGCCGTGTCGGAAGTGATGCGCGTGTTCGAACAGATCCAGCCGAAGTTCGAAGCGGCCGTCAAGGCCCCGCCGCGCCTCTCGACCGTGCTCGGGGCGCCCTGAGCGGCGTCGAAGGGCGCAACTACTGAGCCGGCGGGGGGCGGAGCGAATACGACGTCCGGGACCACACCTCGACGCCGCTGCGCCTGGCCTTGACCTCGATGCGGCGCGTGCGTTTCAGCGGATCGGGATTGCTGGAGTAGTACCCGAGCACGTAGTAGTCGCTGGTCTCGGCGTCGATCCGCTTGAGCGCGCGGTCGAAGTCGTTCTGATTGACGACCGCAATCCCGCCGGTCTGCTCCGCCAGCACCCGCAGGCTGTCCTGCGTCTCCCGGACGTGCTCGTTCCACTCGGCGGTCTCGACCTCCTGATCGAGGTCAGGCCCGGCCACCAGCCCGCGCGGGTCGATCGTGTAGAACGTGGCGTTCGCCCGGTTGGCGGCGCGCGTCAGCTCCGCCAGCTCGCGCACCAGATCGGCCTCGAGGAACTGCGTCCCCTGGAGGCGCGGATTGTTGAACGGGTTCATCGCCGTGGAATCGGCCTCGTAGCCCGACAACTCGGCCTCGTACTTCAGCCGCGACGTGGCGAACGGATTGAAATCGTAGCCGCTGCTGATGTAGATGACCGCCTTGCGCCGGTTGCGAAGGTTCTCCAGGTTGCGCATCAACTGGTAGGCGGTCGAGAACGCGACGTGGGCCCGGTAGCGCAGCTCGGCAGGGCCCTGCGGGCTCTGCGGCACCTTGATCAGGTCCTCGGGCCGCAGGCCGCTGCCCGTCACCTTCTTGATCGACGCCTCCAGGACCTGACGATCGTAGGTGAGCTGCTCGGAGATCGAGGAGGTGCCGGTCGACACGATGCCGAACATGTCGCCCTCGTGAATGAGATTGCGCAGCATCCGCTGCATGAGGTCGCGCGTCCGCGGCGTCAGGCGGAAGTCGAGGTGCAGGTCGTCGATGAAGATCAGGAACACGCGCCCGGCGGCGTCGTTGGTCGGCCGCGCGGCCGGCAGGATGATGCCTTCCTGCACCGGCGCAGGGGGCGGCGCCTGCACGTTGAAGACCCGGCCGCCGTGGGTGAGGACGAGCGACACGATACTCTGCGGCACGCCGTCCTCGAGCACCTCGAACTCGTCCAGCCTGAGATCCGAGACGAACTGCCCGTTGCCGTCCCGAACAATGACGTCGGTCGTGACCAGGTCGACCTGCACGCGGAACGTCGGCTGCTGGGGAGCGGCGGGCGCCGTGGATTGGGCCAGGCGGCCGGGCGCGCCGCCGGCCGCCACGGCCGCAAGAGGGCCCGCGGAGCCGGACACCGTCAGGATGCCGGCCATCAACGCCGCTGCAGTCAGCCATTTAGCCATGGTGCGCATAGCGCGAATTATACCAAGCTAACATATGCCCCATGCGGATCGCGCTGGCCGCCGACCACGCCGGCTTCGAGATGAAGCAGGACCTCGCCGAGGTGCTGCGCGCCCAGGGCCACGAGGTGCAGGACCTCGGCACCCATTCCACCGCCGCCGTCGATTATCCGGACTGCGCCGAATCGGTGGCCCGGGCGCTGCACGAGCACCGCGCCGACCGGGGGATTATCGTGTGCGGAAGCGGCGCGGGGGTCTCCATTGCGGCCAACAAGTTTCCCGGCGTCAGAGCCGCGGTCTGCCACGACTGTTATTCGGCGCGTCAGGCTGTCGAGCACGACGACATGAACGTGCTGTGTCTCGGCGCCCGCGTGATTGGCGCGGCGGTCGCGCGGGACCTGGTCGAGGCGTTCCTCGGCGCCGCCTTCTCGCGTGAGGACCGCCACGAGCGCCGGCTGAACAAGATTCTCGCCATCGAGCGCCGCTTCACGCGCTCCTGAGCCGCTCCCGTCACGCGGCGTCAGACCACCGCTGCCGGGACTGCTTACAGCGGCTGCTGCCGCTCGATGGCGCGGCGCGACGCCTTCGTGATCATCATCGTCGACACGACGATCGCCCCGACGCCCGCCACCAGCAGCAGGTAGTATTCGGGGGCCCGCGGCGGCGAGACGCCGGCCGCGAGCGCCGCGACGTCGCCGACCACCTTGCCGTAATACGTGTACATGAGGATGGCGGGGATCATGCCGACGAGGGCCACGAGGAAGTCGCGATATCGGACGCCGCTGAGCGCCAGCGCGTAGTTGAGCGGCGTGTACGGGATGAGGGGCGAGAGGCGCAGCAGGAACATGACCCACGCACCCTGCCCGACAATGGCCGTGCGCACCGCCGCGACGCGGGGATACCGCGTGACGCGTGCCATCACGCGCGACCGCGCCAGCGGCGAGACCAGCGCGTACACGATCGATGCCCCGAGTGACGCCGCCACGAACACGATCAGGCTGCCGCGCCAGACGCCGAACATCGCGCCGGCGGCCACGGTGAGGAAGAACGCCGGAGCGAGCGTGACGGCCGCCGCGACATAGAGCAGCACGAAGAGCACCGGCGCCCACGGCCCCACGTGCGTGAGCTGCAGCACCGCCGGCGCGAGCCAGTCCATTACGAGTCGGGGGTGGAAGCCGGCGGAGGCGCCGCCGTCTGGCGGCTCGATTCACGGTGCGATCGGCGGCGCCGCCTCGAGAAGACGTGCGACAGCCGCTCGAGCGCTTCCCCGGCCCGCTGCAGGCCGGCCGTCATCTCGTCGGCGTCGGTCCACGCCGCCGGATTGAGTCGCTCGGCCAGCGCGAGCAGCGCCTCCCGCCGTGCCGGATCGCTCGTCCGCTGCGGAACCCGGTCGCGGATGATCGGATACCAGTGGCGCAGAAACGCGATCTGTTCGTCAGGTGTGGCGCCCTGCAGGCCGGACGGCAGCGGCGCCCGCACCGGCTGGGCCTGCTGGCCCTCCGGCGGCGGCGCGGAGCGGTCGGGTTCGGCGGCCGCCGGCGCGGCAGTCTCCGCCTCGCCTTCGGTCCGCTTCCGCTTCCGGAGCCGCCTCGGCTCGGGCGCCGTCTCGATGACCTGCCGGTTGCCGAGGACGGCTTTCCAGTCGAAGGCGATATCGGGATGCTGCGACTCGATGTCCCGCAGCACGTCGGGCTCGAGCGACTCGCGGCCGACGCGGACGCCGCCAGGTGTTCGGAAGACGTAGAGAATCCTCGAGCGCTGGCGCGCGCCGTCGCGATACCAGTGCATCAGGTACGTCGTCTCGTACCCGCGCTTGTCGCGAATCACGCGCAGGAACGGCACCGACTACTTCCGCTTCTGCGCGCGGGAGGGACGGGAGCTCTTCTTGCGCGCCGGCGCACCACGAGTGCCGGCCTTGGCAGCTTTGCGGCGCACGGCGGAGGTTGCCGCGCCCCGTCGTGCAGGGCGGGCGGCGGCGGACCGCTGGACGAGCGCAAACCGCATCTGGTCGCCGACGTTCGTGAACGCCCAGACCTCGGTGACCGGAATCTGGAGGTCGCCGCAGATCTGCCGCGCCACGTCAACCATCGACTGCGGAACGTAGAGGTGAAAGGCGCCCCGGATCCGCGAAAAGGCCGCCCACTGCGACATCGCCTCCACGCGGTTGACCGATTCGGAGGTCTCAACCTCGACCACGCCCATCACCTTGCGGCCGCGGCCGGGCGCCTGGAGGATCAGATCCGGGTACCAGGGCGATTGCCCTATCGGTACCGAGACGCTCTGCTGTCCCCCAAGATTAACGGCAACTTCAAATTTTCTGCGATATTTCGCCTGCAACAGGCGAATCACCCGGTCGTGCTCGAGCTGCTCGCGAACGGGCCGCATGAGGATCGGGCTCAAGAAGACCTCCGGAGGCGGCGCAAATCGGCTGAATATAGCATGAGATGTCGCTCTGCCTTGACGCCAGATCGCCTGCGTCCCACAATGGGTCGTGTTCTCCCCGCCCGGCGCGGCCGCACCTCGTGTTCTCATTGTTGACGATGATGTGAGCGTGGCGGATACGTTTTCGCGGACGCTTCGCCTGGAAGGATACGAAGTCTGGTCCGCGCTCTCGGCCGACGAGGGCCTCACGCTCGCCCAGACGCATCGCCCGCAGGCCGTGATTCTCGACCTGCGCATGCCACTCACGAGCGGGCTGCAGTTTCTGCGCGCCATTCGCGCCATCCCCGGGCTGACCAACACGCCGGTGGCGATCGTGACCGGCGACTACTACCTGGACGACGCGCAGGCCGACGAGATCCACGCGCTCGGCGCCGAGCTCCGGTACAAGCCGCTCTGGCTCGAGGAGCTGGTCACGCTGGCGCGAGACCTCCTGGCCACGCCTGTCCGGGACTGACGGGGCGTGGCCACGTCCCGGTTTCTGAGGGCCTGTCGGCGCGAGCCGGTCGATGTCACGCCGGTCTGGTTCATGCGCCAGGCCGGCCGGTACATGGCCGAGTACCGCGCCCTCCGCGAGCGGCATTCGCTGCTCGACATCTGCCGGGCGCCGGATCTCGCCACCGAAGTCACCCTCCAGCCGGTGCACCGGATCGAGGTCGACGCCGCCATCCTCTTCTCGGATCTGCTGCTGCCGCTCGAGCCGATGGGGCTGCCGTTCGATTTCATCAAGGGCGAAGGGCCGCAGATCGAATCGCCGATCACGTCGCCGGCCGACATCGAGCGGCTCAAGACGTTCGAGCCGCGCGAGGCCCTCGGTCACGTCCTCGACGCGATCGGGATGATCCAGCGCGAGCTCGCCGGCCGCGTCCCCTTGATCGGGTTTGCCGGCGCGCCGTTCACGCTGGCGTCGTACGCCATCGAAGGCGGGCACTCGAACAACTTCGCGCGCACCAAGGCGCTGATGTACGGGCACCCGGGCGCATGGCATCGTCTGGCCGACCAGCTCGCGGCGCTCGTGGCCGACTACCTCGTGGCGCAGATCGAGGCGGGCGTCGATGCCGTGCAGGTGTTCGACTCGTGGGTCGGCGTGCTGAGCCCGGCCGACTACCGTGAGTTCGCACTCCCCCACACCAGGCGCATCTTCGATACGATCGGGGGGCGCGTCCCCACGATCCATTTCGGCACCGGCACGGCGGCGATCCTCCACGAGCTGCGCGAAGCGGGGGGCGACGTCATCGGCGTCGACTGGCGCATCCCGATCGACACGGCGTGGGAGCGCATCGGCGCCGACCGGGCCGTGCAGGGGAACCTCGACCCGACGCTGCTGCTCGGACCGACCGATCGGATGTTCACGCAGACCGACGACATTCTGCAGCGCGTGGGCGGCCGGGCGGGACACATCTTCAATCTGGGGCACGGCATCCTGCCGTCGACGCCGGTCGAGCACGTGCAGATGCTCGCGCAGTACGTGCACAGCGCGTCGCGACGGATGCGATGAGAGCGCATGAACGACAGCGTCGTTGACGTCGTCGTCGTCGGCGGCGGCATCACGGGCCTCTCGGCCGCCTACGACCTGCAGCGCCGGGACCTCAGCGTCCGGCTGCTCGAGGCGGCGCCACGCCCGGGCGGCGTCATCCGCACCGAGCGTCTGGACGGCTGGATCATCGATGCCGGCCCGGATGCGCTGCTCGTGCACAAGCCGGCCGCCGTCGCCCTCTGCCGCGAGCTCGGACTCGGCGATCGGCTGATGCCGACGCTGACGCCACGCACCGCCTACATCCTTCGCGACGGCCGGCTGTGGCCGATTGCCGAAGGGTCTCTTCTTGGCTTCCCGGTCAGCCTGGCCGCGCTGGCGCGCTCTCCGCTGTTCACGTGGGCCGGCAAGCTCCGCATGGCGGCGGAAGTCTTCATCCCCCGTACCGATGTCGAGGACGAGTCGATTGCATCGTTCGTGGAACGGCGCTTCGGCCGCGAGGCGCTCGACTATCTGGGCGAACCGCTCCTGGCCGGGATTCATGCGGGCGACGCCGATCGCCTCTCCGTCCGCGCGCTGTTTCCCAGGCTCGTCGAGGCGGAGCGGCAGGCCGGCAGCGTGCTTCGATCGATCCGCGCGATGCGCATCGCGCCCTCGCCTTCAGGCGCGTTCGTCTCGCTTCCCGGCGGCGTAGGAGAGCTCGTCGACGCCGTCAGCGCCGCGCTGGCGCCGGGAACGGTGCGGGGCTCCACCCGTGTGACCGGTCTGCGGCGCGCGGGCCTTTTCACCGTCGATACAGAGACGGGATCGATCGCAGCGCGGACGGTGATCCTCAGCCTGCCGGCCTACGCCGCAGCCGCTCTGCTGCGCGCGCTCGACGCTCCGCTGGCCGACCTCTGCGACGACGTCCCCTACGCCTCCACCGCGACGGTGGCGCTCGGCTACCGCCGCGATCAGATCCGGCACCCGTTGTCGGGCACGGGGTTCGTCGTCCCCCGCGTCGAGGGCGGCCCGCTGCTGGCCGGCACGTGGGTGACCTCCAAGTGGCCCGGGCGGGCGCCCGCAGGCTGCGCGCTCGTCCGCGGGTTTCTTGGAGGGGGGCGCGATCCTCACCGGCTCGATCAGAGCGACGAGGGGTTGATGGCCGCCGCGCGGGAGGCGTTGAGCGAGTTGCTGCAGATCGACGGCGCGCCGATGGTCGAGCGGCTGTACCGTTTTCCGCGCCAGAGCCCGCAGCATGAGGTGGGGCATCTCGCCCGCGTGGCGTCGATCGAGCGGCGAGCCGGGCAGATCGGCGGTCTGTTCCTTGCCGGCAGCGGGTTCCGCGCGATCGGCATTCCCGACTGCGTGGCCGACGGCCGCCAGGCGGCCGGTCGAGCTGCCGCGTACGTCACGGAATGTAAAATGCCGAATGCCTAATGCCCAATGACCAACGCAGGCCATCGTCTTTGGACATTGGGCATTGAGCATTTTGCATTTGCCATGAAGCCGGTCCACATCATCGGCGTGCCGCTCGATCTGGGCGCCGGCCGCCGCGGCGTCGACATGGGCCCCTCCGCCTTCAGGATTGCCGCCATCCGCAATCAGATCGCAGCGCTCGGCCGTCCGGTCGTCGACAAGGGGGACGTTCCGGCGCCGATTCCCGAGACCCATCGGCCGGCGGACGAGCGGAAGAAGTACATCCGCGAAATCGCCAAAGTCTGCCAGCGGCTTCACGAGGTGGTGCTCAGGTCGTTCGACGCCGGCGCGCTGCCGGTGGTGCTCGGCGGCGACCACAGCCTGGCGGCCGGCTCCGTGGCGGCCAGCGCCGCGTGGGTGCAGCGGTCGGCGGAGCGCCCCATCGGCGTCCTCTGGGTCGATGCCCACGGCGACATGAACACGCCCGAGACGACGACGAGCGGGAACGTGCATGGGATGCCGCTGGCCGCGCTCCTCGGCGGCGGGCCGGAGGAGCTCGCGGCGATCGGCGGCCGGACGAGCGCGCGGCCGGAGCACACGGTGCTCGTCGGCATCCGGAACCTGGACGAACAGGAAAAGGATCGGATCCGGGACGCCGGCGTCCATGTCTTCACGATGAAGGACATCGACCGCGACGGCATCGCCAGCGTGGCCGAGCGCGCCATCGCGCTCGCCTCCGCCGGCACGGGCGGCATCCACGTGTCGTTCGACATGGATGTCTGCGATCCGTCGATTGCGCCGGGCGTGGGCACGCCGGTCAAAGGCGGGCTGGACTACCGCGAGGCGCACATGGTGATGGAGCTGGTCGCCGACTCGCGGATGCTCGTGGCGCTCGACCTGGTGGAAGTCAACCCGACGCTCGACATCCGCAACACGACCGCGGAGTTTGCGACCGAGCTCGCGCTGTCGGCCTTGGGGAAACGAATCTTGTAGACGTAGTGCCCGGCTTTAGCCGGGCTGAAGCCCGGCACTACGTACACAATCACCTACGATCCCAACATCGCCTCAATCTCGTCCATGATGCGGTTCATCGTCCGCATCGTGACATCGAGCGGCTCATCGCTCGTCATGTCGACCCCGGCTTCCCTGAGCAGATCGATCGGGTAGTTCGACCCTCCCGAACTGATGAACGCCAGATACCGGCGCGTCGTCTCGGTATCACCGGCGAGCACCCGCGCGGCCAGCATTTCCGCCGCCGTGAACGACGTGGCGTACTGGAACACGTAGAAGTCGCTGTAGAAGTGCGGGATGTAGCTCCATTCGTGGGCGACGTCCTCGTCCACGACGAGCACGCCCTGCTCCTGCCCGTAGTAGCGCCGGGTGATGTCGACATAGAGCGCTGCGAGCGCCTCGCCCGTAATCGGCTGCCCCTGGAACGCGGTCTCGTGCATCCGCAGCTCGAACTCCGCGAACTGCGTCTGCCGGAACACCGTCGCCTTGATGCTTTCGAGGTGGTTGCCGAGCAGCGACAGCCGGGTCGGGCCGTCGGTGATGGTCCTCAGCATGTAGTCGATCAGGAGCGCCTCGTTGAAGATCGACGCGACCTCGGCCACGAAGATCGGGTAGTCGGCCGTCGCGTACGGCTGCGTCCGGTTCGAATAGTAGCTGTGCATCGTGTGCCCCAGCTCGTGCGCCAGCGTGCTGACGTCGTTGTACTGCCCGAGGTAGTTCAGCAGGATGTAGGGATGCACGTCGTACGCGGCGCCGTTGGAGTAGGCGCCCGATCGCTTGCCCTCCACCGGATACCAGTCGAGCCAGCGCTCGGCGAACGCCCGGCGCAGCACCGACACGTACTCCGCGCCGAGCGGCGCCGACGCGGACGCGACGAGCTGCTGCGCCTCCTCGGGCGTGTAGCGGAGGTTCACCGACGCCACGAGCGGCGCGTAGAGGTCGTAGTAATGCAGGTCGCCCGCGATCCCCATCATCCGCCGGCGCAGGCGGAGATAGCGATGGAAGGTCGGCAGGTTGCGGTTCACGCCGTCGATGAGGCGCGTGTACACGGACACCGGGATGTGCGGCCGATCCAGCGCCGCCTCGAGCGTCGACGCGTACTTCCGGGCCCGTGCATAGAACATCGACTTCTGCACGTTGGCGTTCATCGTCGTGCCGAACGTGCGGCCGAACGCGCCGAGCGCGCCGAAGAAGGCCGACATCGCCGCGCGCCGGTCTTCGCGCTGCGGGACCGTGCGCAGATCCGCGTAGCCGGCCTGGTCCACCTTGCGCGTGCGCCCGTCGCTCAGCGTGATGGCGGGGTACGGGAAGTCGGCATTGGCAAGAATGCCGTAGATGTTGCCGGCCGCGGCGGAGAGCGGCATGGCGTCGGCGAGCAGCTTCTCCTCGGCGTCCGAGAGCGTGTGCGCGGCGCGGCGCGCGATGTCGCGCAGCATGAACGCGTACACCTCCAACCGCGGCTCCGCCGCCAGAAACCGCTCGATTGTCGCGCTGCCCACGCGCAGGATCTCGGGCTGCGCGTACGAGGCCTCGGCGCTGAAATCCGCGTGAAGCTGCTGCATCTCCTGCTGCATGCCGAGCGGTCCGCTCAGGCGCGTGTCCTCATCCGACAGCATGCTCGCGTAGGTGTACAGGCGGGACAGGTCCCTGTCGAGGCGCATCATCAGGTCGAGCGCGTCGGCCAGTGTCTGGGCCGACGATCCGAGGCGGCCGGCGTAGGCCCGCAGCTTCGGCAGGTCGGCGGTCAACCGGGCCTTCTCGGCGCGCCAGGCCGCCGCGTCCGGATAGATCTCGGCGAGATTCCACCGGTATTTTTCGTCCACCCGCGCGCGATCGCGCTCCTGCGCCGCCAGTACGGTCATGACCCCTAGTTTATGATGCCGTCACATGCGCCGTCTGCCGCTTCGCACCGACTGGGTCGACCTCGACGACGAGGCGCTGCTCGACGTCCGGATGGCCGACCTCCCGCTCGAGATCGAGGGGACGCTGGCGGCACGGCTGAATCAGCTGCGCAGCGAGCTCGACGCCGGCGGCATTGCGTTTCCCGTGCACTTCTACCTCTCGGACGAGTGGTTCACGCCTGATGGATCCACGGCCGTGGCCGTGCCCTTCTATCTCGCGCACCCGCGGCTGGCCCGGCTCGAGGAGGCCCAGATGCTCGAAGTCGAAGGGGGAGAGCACGAGTGGTGCATGCGGATTCTCCGCCATGAGTCCGGCCACGCCGTCGATCACGCGTACCGGCTGCGGCTCCGGCAGCAGCGGCGGCGCATCTTCGGCTCGCCGGCCAGGCCGTACCCGGAGTTCTACACGCCCAAGCCCTACAGCAAGCGATACGTGCTGCACCTCGACGCCTGGTACGCGCAGAGCCATCCGGACGAGGATTTCGCCGAGACCTTTGCCGTGTGGCTCACGCCGACCAGCGAATGGCGCCAGCGGTACGCCGGGTGGCCCGCGCTGAAGAAGCTCGAGTACATGGACGCGCTGATGCGATCGATCCGCGGCAAGCCCCCGCGCGTGCTCAACGCGGCTGACGTGGACCCGCTGAGAAGGCTGCGCAAGACGTTGCGCCAGCACTATCGGAACAAGCGGCGTTATTACGGTCTCGATCATCCGGGCTTCTACGATCGCGACCTCCGGCGGCTGTTCTCCGAGTCGCCCGAGTATGCCGGCAACATCACCGCGGCCCAGTTCCTCTCCCGCATCCGGCGCCCGATGCGCAGGCTCGTCTCCGGCTGGACCGGGATTTATCAGTACACGATCGATCAGGTGCTCGAGGACATGATCGCCCGCAGCCGCGAGCTCCGGCTCCGCCTGGCCGTGCCGGAGGAGCAGGCGCGGCAGGAGTTTGCGGTGCTGCTGACGGTCCAGGCGATGAATTACCTCCACAGCGGCGGCCACAGGGTCTTTCTCTGAGGGGGCAAGGGAGCAAGGGGTTAGGTGAAGAAGCTGCGTATCTTGGCGCTGGTTCACGAGCATCTCGTGCCCCCCGCCGACACGTCGGGGATCGATGTGCGCGAGGCCGAGTGGAAGATGGAGTACGACGTCATCGAGACGCTCAAGGAGATGGGGCACAGCCTGCGCGTGCTCGGCCTTCACGACGACCTCGGTGGCATCCGCGCGACCGTCGGGCTCTTCAAGCCGCACATTGTCTTCAACCTGATGGAAGCGTTCGCGGGGATTACGACGTACGACCAGAACGTCGTGAGCTATCTCGAGCTGCTCCAGCTGCCGTACACCGGCTGCAACCCCCGCGGCCTCATCCTTGCGCGCGACAAGGCGCTCTCGAAGAAGCTGCTCGCCTATCACCGCATCGCCGTCCCCGACTTCACCGTCGTCCGGCACGGCCGCCGCGCGCGGCTCTCGAAGCGGATGCGCTTTCCGCTGATTGTGAAGTCGCTCTTCTTCGAAGCGTCGGCCGGCATCTCGCAGGCCTCGGTCGTGGAGAACGAGGACCAGCTGGAGCGCCGCGTCCAGTTCATCCACGACAGCCTCGGCACCGCCGCCATCGTCGAGCAGTTCGTCGACGGCCGCGAGCTGTACGTTGGCGTCCTCGGCAACGAACGGCTCGAGGTCTTTCCGGTGTGGGAGATGTCGTTCGACCAGATGCCGGAGAACCGGTGGCGAATCGCCACCGAGCGCGTCAAGTGGAGCACGAAATACCAGAAACGCCACGGCATCATGACCGATGCCGCCGCGCTCCCCCACGACGTCGCGGACCGCATCCAGCGCATCGCCAGGCGCACGTACAGGGCGCTCGATTTGAGCGGGTACGCCCGCATCGACCTCCGCATGAACGAGGACGGCCGCGTGTTCGTGCTCGAGGCCAACCCGAATCCGAACCTCGCCTACGGTGAAGATTTTGCGGAGTCGGCCGAGGTCAGGGGCGTCTCCTACGAGCGGCTGCTCGAACGCATCCTTGCGCTGGGCCTCCGCTGGGAACCTGCCAGAACCGGATAACCACGAAGTTCACGAAGACCGCGAAGGCCACGAAGCCCCGATTGATTCTTTCGTGTTCTTCGAGACCTTCGTGCCTTCGTGGTTCTGAGGTTTTGAGGCATAATTCCGGGCCTCGGTGCTCATATTCACTGCGCAGGAGGAAGACGATGATCCGGTTGTGTTGGAGCCGCGCGGGAGCGGCAATCGGCCTGCTGATGCTGCTGGCGGCCCCGGGGGCCGCGCAGGCGCCGGCCCAGGCAGACGAGTTCGTCCCGCAGGTCGGCCAGGCGGGCAAGGACGTGGTCTGGGTGCCGACACCGCCCGAACTGGTCGAGGCGATGCTCGACCTCGCCAAGGTCACGCCGCAGGACTACGTGATGGACCTCGGCTCCGGCGACGGCCGCAACGTCATTGCGGCGGCCAGGCGCGGCGCGCGGGCGCTCGGCGTCGAGTTCAACCCGAAGATGGTGGCGCTCTCGCTGCGCAACGCGGCCGCGGCCGGCGTCGCCGCGCGGGCGACGTTCGTCGAGGGCGACATGTACAAGGCCGACATCTCGCAGGCCTCGGTGATGGCGCTCTTTCTGCTGCCGAGCAACATGCTCGAGCTGCGGTCGAGGTTCCTCGACCTGAAGCCGGGGAGCCGCATCGTGGCGAACACCTTCGGGATCGAAGGCTGGACGCCCGACGAAACCGTCAGCATCTCGGACAAGGGCTGCTCGGCCTGGTGCACGGCCCTGCTCTGGATCGTGCCCGCGAGGGTGGCAGGCAACTGGCGTCTCGGCAACCAGCCGCTCGTGCTCAGCCAGGAATACCAGATGGTCAGCGGGATGCTCGACGGCGCGCCGATTGCCGACGGCAAGCTGCGCGGCGATCGGATCCGCTTCACCGTGGGGACGACCGAATACACCGGGCGCGTCAGCGGCAATCGCATGGAAGGCACCGCACGGGCCGCCGGCACGGGCACCCCGTGGACGGCCACGCGCGGCAATCTGGACGCGAGATGAGCAGGCGGGGCTGCAGCCCCGCCTCGACGACGGCAGGTTGTACTCGTAGAGGCGGACCTTCAGGTCCGCCTATCCTTGAGTTTCGTCTTCGTTGGCGCCCAGCACGTCCTCGGCGTAGGTCGCCCTCCATGCAGTCGCAATGCCAGAGCCCGCCCGGGCTCCCTGGCTCCTTCGGCGCGGCTATTCTACCGCTTGTCCCTCCCCAACGCGGGTGGTAGGCTTCCCCACCATCACGCCCTCCGGACGCCGCAGAGGAGAGATCGCATGCGCGCTCGACTGCTCGTCACGATCGCCGTTCTGGCGGCGGCCGGCACGCTGCCGGCCGCGCAGGGACGCACGACGCTCGACATCTACGTCGTCGACGTGGAAGGGGGGAACGCCACCCTGTTCGTCACGCCGGCCGGCGAGTCGGTGCTGATTGACGCCGGCAACGGCGGCCCTGCCGCCGCCCGCGACGCGGGACGCATTCTGGATGCCGCCCGCGACGCCGGGCTGACCCGGATCGACCATCACATCACCACGCACTGGCATGGCGATCACTTCGGCGCCCTCGAAGCGCTCGCCAGGCAGATCCCAATCGGCGCCTACTACGATCACGGGCCGACGATCCAGCCACAGCCGGCATCGACCGAGTTTCTCGACACGGTCTACCCGGCGCTCGTGGCCAGGGCCAGGCGCGTCATCGTCAAACCGGGCGATCGCCTGCCCCTCAAGGGGGTTGAGTGGCGTGTCGTGACATCGGGCGGGCAGGTGATCCCGTCGAACCTGCCCGGCGGTGGAGCCTCGAATCCCTACTGCGCGGCGTTCACACCGCAGGCGGTCGATACGAGCGAGAACGCGCAGTCGGTCGGAAGCCATGTCATGTTCGGGAAGTTCCGGGCGGTCCATCCGGGCGACCTGACGTGGAACAAGGAAGCCGAGCTCATGTGTCCGGCCAACCGGCTCGGAACCGCCGACCTGCTGATTGTCGGCCATCACGGCCAGGCGGTCTCGAACTCCGAGGTGCTCGTCCACGCGCTGCAGCCGCGCGTATCGATCATCAACAACGGAACGCGCAAGGGCGGGCAGCCCGACGCGATGCGCATCATCCTCAATTCCCCCGGCCTCGAGGACGTCTGGCAGGCGCACTTCTCGCTCCTCAGCGGCCAGGAGTACACCGTGCCGGGGCTGTTCATCGCCAACCCCTTCGACGAACAGCCGGACGCGCTGCCGATCGGCGCGTGGACGCCGCCGCCCCAGGGGCAGCAGCCGCCGGCGCCACCGGTGCACAACGGGAAGGCGTTCTGGTTCAAGGTCCGCGCGCAGGCCGACGGCACGTTTACGGTCACCAACGCGCGCAACGGGTTCACCAGGACGTATCGGGCGGGGATGTAGGACGAGGGGCAAGGGGGCAAGGGAATCGTGTCCGCATGAAGGAGGACGAGATGAGCAGGACTCTTGGTGCGCTGCTGGCGATCGCCGCCGTCGTGCTCGGTGCGTCGATCGGCGCACAGCAGCCGCAACAGCCGCAGCGGCCGCCACAGGCCGCAGCCGCGCCGCCGGCGCCGATTCCGGCCGGCCTGCCGGAGTGGGCGTACGCACCCCCGGTGCCGGGCGCCCCGCCGCCCACGTCGGCGCTGCCGGCCGACGACAGCGTCGTGTTGAAGATTCCCGGCAGCCTCGTCGCGCTCACCCGCGGGCAGGTCCGCGGCCTGCTCGAGATCCCCGACTGGTTTCCAAACGAGCACGGCCCGATGCCCACGATCGTCCGATACGGCCGCAGCACCGAAGACGCGCGGGCCTGCGGGTTCTGCCACCTCGCAGACGGCGGCGGCCGTCCTGAGAACGCTCCCGTGAGCGGGCTGCACCCGGCCTACTTCCTCCAGCAGATGGAGGACTTCAAGAACGGGCTTCGACGCAGCGCGGACCCTCGGAAGGCCAACACGAACAACATGATCCGGTTTGCCACCAACCTCAGGCCGGACGAGGCACGGTCGGCCGCCGAGTATTTCGCGCAGCAGCCGCACCCCAGGCAGATCACCGTCATCGAGCGCACTGAGGTCCCGAAGACGCGCCTCCAGGGCGGCATGCACATGGCCATACAGGGTGAAGGCGCCGGCACCGAACCGATCGGCGAGCGGATCGTCGAAGTGCCGGATGACGCGTTCAGGGCGGAAGCGCGGGATACCCACATCAGCTACACCGCGTATGTTCCCGCCGGCAGCCTGGCCGCCGGCAGAGCCCTCGTCGAGAAATACAGCTGCGCCGTGTGCCACGGGCGGGCGCTCGAAGGCAACGGCCCGATCCCGCCGATCGCGGGACGCTCCCCGAGCTACACGATGCGCCAGTTGTTCGACATGAAGGCCGGCACGCGCAAGGGGCCCTGGTCCGAGGTGATGAAGCCGGTCGTCCAGGCGATGTCGGTGAAGGATCTGATGAACGTCTCGGCTTATGCGGCGTCGCTCGATCCCGGCGGCAGAGGCGCCGCGGGCACTCGCTGAGCTGACGCCCGAAGGGGGTCGTCAGGGGGCCAGGGATTAGGGTCGCTTGCCCCCTGACCCCTCGCCCCCTACTCTGCTCTACTTCGCAGCTTCCCCTTCGAACGGCAAATCGAACGAGACGTGCACGGCCTTGTTGCCCTCGCACACCGCGCTCTCCCACTGCTCCTGCGGCTTGTTCCGGCGAATCGCCATCGCAAGCTTCCACGGCCGTGCGTACACCTTCGGGTCCTCGATCGTGGCGACATAGTCGATCTGATCCGGCTGAGCGAACGTATACCGCTCGGTCACGCGCAGGGCGTCGCTGTGAAAACTGCCGACGATGTCGAACCAGGTCTCGGCGTTGTTGTTGGTGACCTCGACGACCAGCGTATTGCCCTCCCAGCGGCCGCGTGAGTAGCCCATCCACAGCTTGAGCGATTCGCTCGGCACGGGCTGGCCGTCCAGGTGGATGACGCGGTAATGGTGGCCGTACTCCCAGAGCTGCACGATGTAGCCCGGCTTCTGGACGATCCGCATCCCGGACTGATAGAGGATGCGCGGCATCCCCTGCATGAAGCAGCGCACCACCGGGTCGAGATTCTCCAGTTTCTGCGGAGCCCGGTGCTCCTGATTGAGGTACTTCGCGCGCTCCAGCGTCGCCGGGGCGTACGGAATCATGCCGTCCGGAGGGTCGACGATCGGACGGCCGAACTGGGTCGCCTGACCGCCGAGCCGCGTGTGCTCTTCCCGGTCGATGGCGCCCGCCTGAATGCTGTAGGTCGTGATGTCGCTCTGCTCGCTCCAGAAGCCTTCGATGTTCGGCTGGCCGTCCGCCGTCCGCGGCGGGCTCCACGGAGCGGCCGTCTGGGCGAACGCACGCGGGGTGAGGACGAACGACACGGCTACGAGTACAACGCTGAATCCAAGGAAACGTTTCACGCGGCGTGCTCCTGAAAGAAGGGAAGGTCTGGTGGGTATTGTACTCAGGGATCAGGGAGCGGGGAACAGGGATCAGGAAATCAGGGATCGGGGGGTCAGGGGGCTAGGGGAAAAATCCCCTTGCTCCCTTGCCCCCTTCTAGACGGTGCCGCTGGTCGCCCGCGCCGAGCGAGTAATCCTCGCCGAGCGGCGGCGGAACGTCGAAGGTGACCTGGTCCAGGCCGCTTCTCGGATTCGGCTGGCCGTCGTAGTACCACCCGAGGCCGTAGGTCGCCGACGCCTGCCACCGATCGCTGAAGCGCTTGGTGACCGACATGTCGGCCGCATGCCGGTTGTTCCAGCCCTCGAACACGTCCATCGGCACGGCCGCCCAGTTCGGGAACGGACGCCGTGAGATGTCGGTCGAGAGCACCCGCTGGACGTTCGCGAACCGAATCGGTGCGCCACCTGGTTGATCAGCCAGGAGTAGTACTTCCCGACGCCGCCGCGGACGACCGTCCGGTCGTTCACGCTGTACGCAAAGCCGAAGCGCGGCTGGATGTTGTCGGTGTCGAGCGGCCGATCCGCCTCGAGGAACGGCTCGACAGCCAGCTCGTCGGCGAACGTGTCGGTCTCGACGTCTGGACGCGACTGATTTGATTCAGGAGCGGAGTATCTGGAAGTCTGCTACCGGTCGAATGGCAGGTCGAACGCCACGTGCACGGCTTTGTTCCCTTCGCACACCGCGTTCTCCCAGTGCTCTTCCGCCTCGTTGCGCCCGAGCTCCACGTACAGCTTCCAGGGCTGCGTGTAGACCTTCGGATCCTCAATCGTGGCCACGTAGTCGATGCGGCTCTTGTCCACGAACGTCCATCGCTCGGTGACCTTCATCGCGTCGCTGTGGAAGCTGCCGACGATGTCGAACCAGCTCTTGTCGTTCTGGTTGGTGACATCGACGACCAGCGTGTTCCCCTCCCAGCGGCCGCGGGAATCGCCCATCCAGAGCTTCAGGCCGTCGCCGACCGCGGGACGCCCGTCCAGGTACACGACGCGGTAGTGATGGCCGTACTCGTGCAGCATGACGATCTGATCGGGGAACTGCAGAATGCGCACCTCGCCCTGATACACGATCCGGGGAACGCCTTCCTGCAAGCACCGCGAGACCGGGTCCAGGTTTTCGGGCTTTGACGGTCCGCGGTGCTGCAGGTTGAGATACTTGGCCCGCTCCTGCGCCCACGGCTGGTACGGAATCATGCCGTCCTTCGGATCGATGATCGGCCGCCCGAAGGCCGTCGCCTGGCCGCCGATCCGCGTGTGCTCTTCGCGATCGATGGCGCCGGCCTGGATGCTGTACGTGGTGATGTTGCTGCGCTGGCTCCAGGAGCCCTGGATGTCAGGCTGGCCGTTCGCCGTCCGTGGTGGATCCCACGGCTTGACCGGGGCCGGCATCGCCTGTCCCGATACGGCGGGTGCCGTCGCCCAAGCTCCGGCAATTGCGAGCGCAAGAACTGACCCGAGGCAACGGTATCCCACACCGGCTCCTTTCTGCAGTCGCCTGCACCACCTGTGCTTTCGCGAGATTTTAGGAGCGCGCCGCAAGGCTGTCAAGCAAGCAGGCCGCCGCCCCGCCGCCTGGTGGGTGGGCGGGTCCGCCGGAGACTCGGTCGCAACGACCGGCGGACCCGCCGAGGATCTAGAACGCGAAGCGGAGCCCCACCTGCATCATGCGCGGCTGGTAGGCCACGTTCGGGTTGTACGTCGGCCGGCCGTAGTTCCGGTTGCTTTCCGCCGTGGTGTACGACCCGAAGTTTTCGTGATTGAAGATGTTGAACACCTCGATCATGCCGTCGATGGTCGCACGGCCGACGAGCCTGGTGCGCTTCATCAACCGCAGGTCCACGCGCTGCAGCGGGTCGCCCACGAGGTTGTTGCGCGGCGTCACGCCGCCGCCGGCGCTCGCCGGCCTGGCGCGGGTGCTCCCGGTCGTGGTCCCGGTGTTCAACGCATCGCCGCCGTACGTGGTGGCGAACCGCTGGCCGGAGCCGAAGAAGTAGAGTCCGCTCAGCTGGAGTCCGTACGGCAGCTGCCAGATGCCGTTGAAGACCGCCCGGTGCCGCTGATCGGACGCCGCCAGGCCGTACTGCTCACCCAGTGGATCCGCAACGGCAAACGGGATGGTCCCCATGACGCCGCTCCACGGCTCCGGGGTGCCGTCCCGGAATGCCGAGATCGTGTACGTCGCCGACGCCTGCCAGTTGCTGCTCATCCGCTTCGTCAGCGCGACATCGACCCCGTGGAAATTGCTCCATCCGTCGAATCGGTCCATCGGCACCTGGCCCCACGCCGGGTAAGGGCGCCGGCTGATGTCCGCGAAGCGGTAGTTCAGCTGCGTCTCTGGGTTGAAACTCAGATTGATGTTGTAGCCGGTGACGCGCGTCTGGCGCTCGCCGGTGTACGCATAGTCCACCGACACGCCGAGCGTCTCGCCGAGCTGCCGCTGCATACCGATCGACGCCTGGTAACTGTAGGGCGTCTCGGCGTCGGGCGGCACGATCGTCTGGCCGAGGGCCCGCCGGATGCAGCCGGGCACGAAGTTGACGTTGCAGAACGCCTGCTCGAGGTCCTCAGCCTTGGGCAGCGGGCCGTTCCAGGGGTTCACGGCAAAGTCGGCCCGGCCATCGTTGAACACCGAGAGCACGCGCTGCACGTTGGCGAACCGCACCGGGTGCGCCGTCTGGTTCAGGAGCCACGCGTAGTACTTGCCGGCGCCGCCGCGAATCACCGTCCGGTCGTTGAGGCTGTAGGCAAACCCGAGCCGCGGCACGAAGTTGTCGGTGTCGTTCGGCCGACCCGCCGGCAGGAACTCCGCCACGCCCAGCTCGTTCGCGAAGACGTCGGTCTCGAAGTCGTACCGCAGGCCGATGTTGACCGTCAGGCGCGACCCGATGCGCCAGTCGTCCTGGAACCAGCCGCCAAAGATGTTCCGCGGGCTGTGAATGATGCAGTTGCCGAACGAGGCGCGGTACTCGCGGGCAATCGGCGAGAGGGCCGCGATGTTGAAGGTGCTCGGATCGTTCCACACCGGGAAGAGCTGCTCGATGTTGGCGGGAATCGGCCCCGCATCGACGAACAGATTTCCGCGCAGCGTATTGCACCAGTCGTGCCACGTCAGGTACTTGAGGTATTCGCCGCCGAACCGGAGGTCGTGCCGCCCACCGGCATCCATGGCGAACGTGAAGTCGTCGCGCAGCGTGTACACGTCCTGGCCGATGTTCTGCGGGAAGTTGGCCCCGCCGCCGATGTTGAAGCCCCGGAAGGTGAAGACCGGCATGTACTGGCTCTGATTAGCCACCGGATTCCGCGCGCCGTTGAGCGGCAGACTGCTTCCCCACGCCTTGATGTTGGGATCCTGCAGCCACCGGTTCGCCGCCCAGCCGACCTTGATCTCGTTGAACGCACGATTGCTGAGGATCTGGGTGAACGTGCCTTGCACCGCCTCGGCGTACTTGTCGTTCGAGATCTGGTTGATCGGATGGTTGGACGATCCGCCGATCGTCCCCTGCGTGCTGTCAATCGGCGTGAAGTCGCGCCACAGCCAGCTCGAGACGCTCATGCGCAACGCCGAGGACAGCTGCGCGTCGAGGCGCAACGTCGGTTTGTGCTGCTTGCGGTTGTTCGGCAGGTCGATGTTGAAGCTCGGGTACGGGGTGTCGTGTGTCACCGTGGCCGGCTCGCGCTCGTACTCGTAGTTGAAGAAGAAATGCATCCGATCGCGGCGGATCGGCCCGCCCGCGGTCGTGCTGATCTGCTGGTTCGAGTACGGCAGCACCCGCTGCTGAATGAAATCCTCGGCGTTCATGCTGTCGTTCCGGAAGTATCCCGACAGCGTCCCGGACGGCGTATTCGTCCCGGACTTGGTGATCACATTCACCTGCACGCCCGACGAACGCCCCTGCGTGGCGTCGAAGCGATTGGAGATGAACTGGAACTCCGCGATCGCGTCGCGACTGAAGCCCGGCTGGCGCCCCTCGGTGCCGCAGCAATTGTTGGTGACCTGCAGGCCGTCGATGTTCAACTGCACCGTGCCGAGCCCTGTCGTCACGGGCAGCCCGCCGGCGTTCGAATGGTTCGCACGCGAGCCGGGCGCCATCAGCGTCAGGTCCAGAAAGTTGCGCCCGTTCACCGGCAGCTCCGAGAGCTGCCGCGAGTCGATGTTGCCGCCGAGCTGTGAGGAGGTCACATTGACGAGCGGTGCCTCGCCGGTCACCGTCACCGTCTCCTGCACCGTCGACGGCGCCAGTTGCAGGTTGACCAGCGCCTGCTGGCCGACAAGCACGGTGAGCCCGCTCCGTACGACGTTCGCAAAGCCTGGAAGCTGCGCCGTCATCCGGTACACGCCGACGCGCACCGGAATGCGATAGAGGCCGCGCTCGTCAGTGATGCCTTCGAAGGTGTTGCCGGTTGCCTCGTGTACCGCCACGATGGTCACGCCGGGCAGCACGGCGCCCGTGGAGTCGGTCACCGTCCCGCCGATCGTCGCCTCCTGCGCGTAGCCGGCTGCCGGCAGCACCGCGACGGCCGCGACCGCGAATATCCACCGAAATGCACGTCCCATTCTGGCGCTCCTTCCGTAGGCCTTTCGTTGTGAGCCAGCCGACGTTCCATGACGAATCCGGGGCGAATGATGGCGCTGCGGTCGAGACAGCGTCTGTTTACGCCTCTGGGAGGGCGCGCGCAATACAGTTGTTCTTCAGCGGAAACTCAGGGTTCTGACTGTGCGGAATTACCGGATGCGTGGCGGGGTGACTCCGGTCAGGACCGGAGACTCATGGGCGGCGGAGGGGAGAGCGAGTCTGGGCCGGGCTATCTGGCCTGCTTGGCAGCCTGGCTCTCGAGCCAGAGCTCCATCGACTTGTTCCCCTCGACGCAGGCGTCCTCCCACTGTTCGTACCCGCGCTCCGCACGGGCAAACCCGCGGATCCTGATCGTCCACGGACGCGTGAACGCCTTCGGGTCCGTCATCGTCGCCTCGTAGCCAATCGTCTTGGGGTCGTTGAACGTCCACCGCTCAACCACCCGCATCGCGTCGCTATGGATGCCGCCGACGATGTCGAACCAGGTCCTGTCGTTGAGGTTCGTCACGTCCACCACGAGCGTGTTGCCGTCCCACCGCCCCCGGGAATCGCCCATGAAGAGCTTGACCGTTTCCGGAAGCCTCGGCCGGGTATCGAGCGGGATCACGCGGTACACGTGCTGGAACTCGTGAATCATGACGACGTAGCCCGGCGGCTGGACGATCCGGATCACGTTGCCCCCCTGGTAGTTGACACGGGGCACACCCGAGGGGAAGCAGCCGCGCGTCATCGGATCGATGTAGTCGACGCTCGGCGCGTCGGTGTGCTTCTCGAAGATGTCCTGGCGCCGGGCCGCGGCCCACGGCTGATACGGAATCTTGCCGTCAGGCGGGTCGACGACGAGGCCTTTCGCGTCGGTAATCTGGCCGGTGATCTGGAGGTGCACGCGGCGATGGTCGTCGCCCCCCTCAATGCTGTACGTGGTCGCGCCGCCGCGGCCCGTGTAGACGCCTTCGACGTCCGGTTGTCCGTCGGCCCGGCGCGGCGGATCCCACGACGTCGCCTGCGTCTGCGCCGCGGCCAGTCCGGGCGCGCCCAGCGCAATCACGACCGTGAGCACAGCGAACAACCGACCCATCACCTGACCTCCTTCGTGCGGCCCGGCTGCGCGGGGGAATGAAATGCCGGGAGCCTGCTTCGCGTATACGAATAGTACAATAGGGCTCCGCTCCAGCAAGGACATATCTCCGGATCTCAACCAGCATGCATCGATGCCCCGGCCGAGTGCGCCTGACCTGTACGACTGTCCTGCTGACGGCGGTTGCTGCCGCCGCGGCGGCACAGGGCCCGCAGATCGCTGGCATCGAAGGTCCGCCGCCTCCTGCCCCGCCCGACACGATCGCCCGCGACGAACAGGGCCGTGCCACCGTCCGGGCGACGCGGCTGACGGCGCCGCTCCGCCTCGACGGACGCCTCGACGATGAAATCTATGGAGTGGTGCGGGGCGCCGGCGGCTTCATCCAGCAGGAACCGCGCGAGGGGCAGCCGGCCACGGAGCAGACCGAGATCTGGATCTTCTTCGACGACAGGAACGTCTATGTCGCCGCGCGCTGCTGGGACAGCGGCGACCCCGCGCAGTGGGTGGTCAACGAGCTGCAGCGCGACGGCGACGTGACGCAGAACGAAAGCCTCTCGATTCAGTTCGACACGTTCTACGACCGCCGGAACGGCGTCTTCTTCCAGTCTTCGCCCGCCGGCGCGCTGCGCGATCAGGCGTTCACCGACGAGGGGAACCAGAACCTCAGCTGGAACGCCGTCTGGGACGTCCGCGCGGCGCGGTTCGACGGCGGGTGGTCGTACGAAATGGTCATCCCGTTCAAGTCGCTGCGCTATGCGGAATCGGGACCACAGGTCTGGGGCGTGCAACTGCGCCGCATCGTCAAATGGAAGAACGAGGTCTCGTTTCTGACGCGGGTACCGAATGCGTACGGCATGCAGGGGCCGTTCTATGCCTCGGTCTTCGGCACGCTGGTCGGCCTGGAGACGCCCGCCCGGTCCGTGAACCTCGACGTCAAGCCGTATCTGGCCTCGGCGCTCACGACGGATCGCGCGGCGGCTGCACCCTACAGCAATGACTTCTCGCCGAACGCCGGATTCGATATCAAGTACGGCCTCTCCCGCAGCCTGACGGCCGATGTCACCTACAACACGGACTTCGCGCAGGTCGAAGAGGACGTACAGCAGGTGAACCTCACGCGCTTCAGCCTGTTCTTTCCAGAAAAGCGCGAGTTCTTCCTCGAGGGGCAGGGCATCTTCGCGTTCGGGGGCGCCAGCGTGACCGGGTTTGGCGGCGGGACCGCGGCCAACGACGTGCCGATCCTCTTCTTCAGCCGCCGCATCGGGCTCAGCCAGGGGCAGGCGGTGCCGGTCGTCGCCGGCGGGCGCGTCACGGGCAAGGCGGGCGCCTTCAGCCTCGGCGCGCTCAACATCTCCACCGACGACAAGCCGTCGGCCCGCGCGCTGGCCACCAGCTTCAGCGTGCTCCGGCTGAAGCGCGACGTGCTGCGGCGGAGCGCCGTCGGCCTGATCGCCGCGCACCGGTCCCGCACCATGGCCGACACCGGGTCGAACCTGACGCTCGGCGTGGACGCGAACCTGCAGTTCTTCCGGAACGTGTCCGTCACGAGCTACGTCGCACGGACCGACACAGCGGGGCTCCGCGGCGACGACACGAGCTACCGCGCGCAGTTCGACTACGCCGCCGATCGGTACGGCGTGATGGCGGAGCGGGTGATGGTCGGCGAGCACTTCAATCCGGAAGTCGGGTTCACGCGGCGCACCGATTTCAGGCGCGACAGCGCGCTGCTGCGGTTCAGCCCGCGGCCGGGCGGGAGCCGCGCGGTCCGCAAGTACACCTGGCAGGCCACCTATGACTACGTCACCGACGCCGCGGGGGCGAGCCTCGAGAACCGGGATATCAAGGGAACGTTCCGGACCGACTTCAACAGCAGCGACAGCTGGTCGGTCGACTACACGCGCTCGCTGGAACAGCTCCCGACGCCGTTCGAGATTTCGCCAGGCGTCAGGCTGCCCGCAGGCGCCTATCGGTACCAGTTTGCCCGCACGCAGTACGGCTTCGGGCAGCAGCGGATCCTGTCGGGCCGCCTGTCGGCCTCCCGCGGGTCGTTCTACAACGGGGACCGGACGGAGTTCGGCATCGGCGCCGGCCGCGTCAACCTGTCGCCGCATTTCTCGGTGGAGCCCAGCCTCACGCTGAACTGGGTCGATCTGCCGCAGGGCCGCTTCACACAGCGCCTGATCACCGCGCGAACCATCATCATGCCATCGCCGCGTATGGCGATCAGCAGCCTCGTCCAGTACAACGCCACGAACAGCACGCTGAGCTCGAGCGCGCGCCTCCGCTGGGAGTACACGCCGGGCAGCGAGCTGTTCGTCGTGTACAGCGAAGGGCGCGACACGCTCACGCGCGGCACGCCCGAGCTGCTGAATCGATCGTTTATCGTGAAGATCACCCGCCTGCTGCGGTTCTAGAAGGCGGGGCTGAAGCCCCGCCTCTACGGCACCTCTACGGCATATTCCTCTTTCGGAGAGGCGGACCTTCAGGTCCGCCTGAACCGGGGAATAGCTCTTGCGTTTCTCCATGCGCTGGCCATGACGGATCCCTCGACGATCGTCGAGTACGGCGCGCCGATCGACCCGAAGGTCATGATCGAGCCGCCCGATCCCGACACGTAATTCCCGTGCTATAACCGCCGCACGGTGAGCAACGCGCGGCGCGTCGCGCTGGCCAGCGCGGTCGGCACGACGATCGAGTGGTACGACTTCTTCATCTACGGTACGGCGGCGGCGGTCGTCTTCGCGCCGCAGTTCTTTCCCCAGATCTCGCCGCTCGCCGGCACGCTCGCCTCCTTCGCCACCTTCGCCATCGGGTTCGTCGCGCGGCCGCTCGGCGGCATCGTCATGGGCCATCTGGGCGATCGCGTGGGACGGCGCTCGACGCTCGTCTGGTGCCTGATGCTGATGGGAGGCTCGACGCTGGCCATCGGGCTGCTGCCGAACTACGCCACGATCGGCCTCTGGGCCCCGATCCTGCTGGTGGCGTGCCGCTTCGTTCAGGGGTTCGCGCTCGGCGGTGAATGGGGCGGCGCAGTGCTGATGTCGGTCGAGCACGCCCCGCGCCATCGCCGCGGCTATTACGGCAGCTTCGTCGCCCTGGGGCTGCCGGCGGGGATCATCCTCTCGAATCTCGTCTTCCTGCTCGCCTCGACGCTGGTGACGCCCGCCGAGTTTGCGGCGTGGGCGTGGCGCGTGCCGTTCCTCGCCAGCGTGGTCCTCGTGGCGGTCGGGCTGTACGTCCGGCTCGGGCTCGCGGAAAGTCCGGTCTTCGAGGCGGCGCTCCGTGCCGGCGCCCCCCGGCGCCTTCCCGTCGTCGACGTCCTGCGGACCAACGGGCACACGGTGCTGCTGGCGGCCGGCAGCTATCTCGCCATCAGCGCACTCGGCTACCTGGTCATCGTCTACTTCGTCTCGTACGCGACCGGCGAGCTCGGGTTCCCGCTGACCACGACGCTCGGGCTGCTGCTCGTGGCGGCGGTGGCGTTTGCCTGCTCGATTCTCGCCTTTGCGGTCTGGTCCGACCGGCTCGGCCGGCAGCGCATCATGCGGTGGAGCAACGCCGCGCTCATCCTCTGGGCGCTCCTGTTCTTTCCGCTGATCGACACGCGCTCGGTGCTGCTCGCCGGCGTGGCCGTGTGCGGGATGCTGCTCGCCCAGGGCGCCTACATCGGGCCGCAGGCGGCGGTCTTCGCGGAGCTCTTTCCGACGGCCGTGCGCTATAGCGGCGTGTCGCTGAGCCTGACGCTCGGCACCATCTTCGGGGGCGCAATTGCCCCGTTCGTGGCCACCGCGCTCTTCAGCGCAACGGGCCGGTCGACGCTCGTGACGATCTACGGCGCGACGCTCGCGGTCATCTCGTGGTTGTGCGTGCGCGGGCTCACCGAAACGTATCGGCGGGATCTGACCGAAGCGCAGTCCTAAGATTGGATTAGAAGCGGTTTCATGACCCGGCGCCGGCACCAAATCGTTCGTAGTGCCGGGCTTCAGCCCGGCTAAAGCCGGGCACTACGTTGGTTCATGAATCCGGTCTAGACCCCGCCGTCGCACACGAGCGTGCCGCAGCTCTGCCTGTTGCACGGAAAGGACACCGCTCCCTCGTAGTGACAGCCGGGCGGCGGCGCGGCGCAGTCGATGACCGGACATTCAGCCTTGCCGGTTCCACAGGTCAGGTGGCCGCAGGACACCGCGCTACATGGGCCGACGAGCAGCCCGCCGCGGTAAACACATCCGTCGGGCGGATCGATACACCTGATCTCACATTGATCGGGCGCGCCCTGACTCACCAGGTAGCGTGCGGAGATGCCCGATCCAGCCGAACCCGCCGCTCCGCCGCCCATCAGTCCCAACGGCACCGCACTCGGCGCCGCGGGCGCGCCATTCGACCCGAAATCCGAACAGGACACCAGAGCGAGCACGATGATGAGCAGCGACCCCGTGAGAGTGGAGCGCCGGAATTGATTGCACAGTGCGCGTCCTCCGTCTTCAGCGAAGATGTCACGGCCGAGGATACACCCATCCCGGGCGGATCGGGATATCAGCGGTTCCACTGATCGCTGATCCATCGTCCACCGCGCGACAGGGCAGCCATGTAGCCGCCCATGGCGTAGTGGCTCGCGCCCATCAGCGCCTCGAAGCGGACCGGCCGGCCCATCCGCTCGAGCGCTGCCGCGCGCGCCTCCGCCTGCGCGAACGGCACCACCTCGTCGTCACGTCCGTGGATCACGTATGTCGGGATGCGCGCGAGCGTCTCGATCGGCTCGCCGGTCCGGCCGGCGATCACGATCGCACCCGCAAACCGGTCCTGATGGCGCGCCGAGAGGTACCAGGCGCCGGCTCCCCCCATGCTGTAGCCGGCGACGAGCGTGCGGCGGCTGTCGATGGAAAACTCGCGGCCGACGGCATCGATCAGCGCGAGCACCATCTGTTCCGCCTTCGGCTCCGTCCACGAGCCGAGGGGCGCGTCGGGCGCAATCATGATCGAGCCGAGCGCCGACAGCCCGGGCAGGAACACCGAGCGCATATACCGATCGCCGTAGAACAGCATGCCGGCGCCGCCGCCGGGATGGAGCGCCACCACGAGCGGGCGCGGCGATGACGCGTCGTAGCTTCTCGGCACGGCCAGACCGTACCGGGCGATGGTGCCATCGGGCGTCTTGAACGTGCGCCGTTCGAGCCGTGGCTGCCCCGGCTGCGCCACGAGGGCCACGACCGAGAGGGCGAGCAGCAGTTTCATGGTGCGCACAGTGTAGACTGCCGATCCACATGTCCTCAACGCTCACCCACCTGCAATGTTCCAGGCCGACATGCGGGAAGGTCCTCGATCACACGACTCCCAGAAACCTGTGCCCCGAGTGCCACGGGCCGCTCCTGGCGCGATACGACCTCGACGCCGCGCGCCGCACGCTCACCCGTGAGGCGCTGGCGACGCGGCCCGCGTCGATGTGGCGCTATCGGGAGGTCCTGCCGCCCGCGCCGCCCGTGTCGCTCGGCGAAGGGATGACGCCGCTCGTCCGGGCGAACCGTCTCGCCCACCAGATCGGCATCGACCGCCTCTATATCAAGGACGAGGGGCAGAACCCGACCGCCTCCTTCAAGGCGCGCGGGCTTTCGGCCGCCGTGACCATGGCCAAGGCGCTCGGGATCGACACGATCGCGCTGCCGACGGCCGGCAACGCAGGGGGCGCGGCGGCGGCCTACGCGGCGCGGGCGGGCCTGCACTGCGTCGTCGCCATGCCGTCCGACACTCCGGGCGCGATCGTGCTCGAGTGCCGCGCGTTCGGCGCCGACGTGCGCCTGATCGACGGCCTGATCTCCGATTGCGGCGCGTTCATCGCGCAGCAGGCGCCGACGCACGGCTGGTACGAGGTGTCGACGCTCAAGGAGCCGTACCGCATCGAAGGCAAGAAGACGATGGGCTACGAGCTCTGGGAGGACTTCGAGGGCGCACTCCCCGACGTCATCGTCTATCCCACCGGCGGAGGCGTGGGCCTCATCGGCATGTGGAAAGCGTTCGAGGAGCTCGAGGCGATGGGGCTCACGGGCAGCAAGCGGCCGCGGATGATTGCCGCGCAGGCGGCCGGATGCGCCCCGATCGTGCGGGCGTTCGACCGGCGCGCGCCGGCCGCTGAGGCCTGGCCGGACGCGGCCACCGTGGCCGCCGGGCTGCGCGTGCCCAAGCCGCTCGGCGACTTTCTGATTCTCGCCGACCTCTACGCGAGCGGCGGCCAGGCCGTTGCCGTCGATGATGGGGCGCTGATGGCCGCATGCCGCGAGATGGCGCGGCTCGAGGGCATCCTGGCCGCGCCCGAAGGAGGCGCGGGGCTCGCGGCCATTCAGCAGCTCGTCGCGCGCGGCCAGATCGGCCGCGGCGAGTCGGTCGTGCTGTTCAACACCGGCAGCGGCTACAAGTACCTCGAAGCATGGCAGGCGGCGCTCGCCGGGTAGCGTGCTGACGCGGGCCGTGCACACCGTCGGCGCGCCGGCCGTCTTTCTGGCGCTGCTGCTCGTCCCGCTGCCGGGTGTGCCCTACGAGGTCCGCGGCAGCCTCGGGCTGCTCGTCTGGATGTCGTGGTGGTGGATCGCGATGCCGGTCGATCTCGCGGTCACGGCATTCCTGCCGCCGGTCGTCCTGGCAATCTTCAATTTCCTGCCGGTCACCGCGATCCTGCCGGCCTATTCCGAGCCGCTGGTGTTTCTCCTGCTCGGCGCCAACATCCTGTCGACGCTCTGGCGGCGCTGGGGGCTCGACCGGCGGATCGCGCTCGTGTCGCTGCTGGCGATCGGGACAGGCGCACGACAGCAGCTTATCGCATGGTTCGTGGTGGCGGCGGCGCTCAGCTCCATCCTGCCGAATGCGGTCGTCGCCGCGGCCATGATGCCCGTCGTCATCGCGATGCTCCGCTTCATCGGCATCGCGGACTTGCGCACGAGCGTGTTCGGGTCTGCCCTGATCATCGCGGTGGCCTGGGGCACCAGCGTGGGCGGCGCCGCCACGCCGCTCGGCGGGGCGCACAACCTGCTCACCGTCCAGTTCGTGGAGGAGCTGCTCGGCCGCGAGTTCCTGTTCACGACGTGGCTCGTCCGCCTGGCGCCGCTGACGGTGCTTGCCACCGCGGCTGCCGCCCTGTTCATGACGGCCGCGCTCAAACCCGAGCTCGATCGCGTGGAGGGGACTCGCGCGTACTTCTCACAGGAGCTGCACGGGCTCGGCCCGATGTCGGCGCCGGAGCGCATCGGCCTGGCGTTCTTTGCGGCGGCGACGCTGCTCTCCTTCACCAGGCAGCTCTATGCGCCGTGGCTCCCGGGCCTGACGCCGGCCTTCGCGTTCATCGCGTTCGGCATCCTGAGCTTCGTGGTGCGTCACAGGGGCGAGGCGCTGCTGGAGTGGAACTACGCCGAGAAGCAGATGACCTGGGGCCTCATCTTCCTGTTCGCCGGAGGCTCCGCTCTTGGACAGGTGCTCAGCGACACCGGCACGGCGAAGTTCCTGGCCGATCGCCTCATCCCGCTGGCGGGCGGCGGCCCGTTCGCCGCTATCGTGGTGTTCTCGCTGATCGCGGTCGTCCTGACGCAGATCACGAGCAACACGGCGGCCGCGGCGATCGTCATTCCGATCACGATCAGCACGTGCCAGGGGCTGGAGATCAACCCGATGCCCTATGTCTACATCGCAGGCGCGGCGGTGAACTTCGGCATCATGCTGCCCTCCTCGTCGGCTGGGCCGGCCATCGCCGCCGGCTACGGCGCCGATGTGCGGACGATGTTCTGGCAGGGCGCGAAGCTGACGGCGCTCTTGTGGACGCTGCTCGTCGTCGCCGGCTACCTCCTGACACGCTTCTGGCCGGTCTTCGGGTCGGCGTAGCGCCCGGTACCGGGTCGGACGCCGCGGTTGGAGACGCAGGGCGGGTTCCGTGCCGGAGGTGCGATCGCATCGACCGGCGAACCCGCCAATCGCATATCATACGCACCGCGTCGCCGGCCTTTGTCTGTTCCGGCCCTGATCGAGGAGGAAGCATGGCGAAACCGTTCCCATGGACGGCGCTCGTCGTGGCCGCCGCCCTGGCGGTGACGGCATCCCCAGCCGCCGCCCACATCACGCGGATCGTCATCGACCCGACACTGTCGGAGTCGCCCGCCTTCGAAGGGCGGGTGTTCGGGCCGGACGGCCGCGTCGGGCCCTACGAGAAGCTTCGCGGCAGGGCGTACGGAGAAGTCGACCCTGATGACCCGCGCAATGCCGTCATCACCGATCTGGCGGGGGCGCCGCGCAACGCGCGCGGCAACGTCGAGTACTCGATGGACATCGTGATCCTCAAACCGATGAATCCGGGCACGGGCAACCGGCGGCTGATCCTTGATTTCAACAACCGCGGCGACCTGCGGACCGCGGCGCTGAACGATGCCGGGCTGACGAACAACCCGATGAAGGCCGCCGACGCGGGCAACGGATTCCTCATGGACCTCGGCTATGCGATCGCCGGCAACGGATGGGACTTCGGTGCGTCGGCCGAGGCCGGCGGACTCACGATCTCGGTTCCGGTCGCCAGGAATGCGGGCGGCTCGAGCGTCACGGGCCCCTCGTACGAGTACATCGTCTTCGACAATCCGAAGAGCCTGCGCTCCACGCTCACCTACCCTGCCGCGACACTCGACCGGATGAAGGCGAGACTGACGGTGCGCGCAAGGCTCGACGACCAGCCGGTGGAAGTGCCCGCGGACGGGTGGGAATACGTCGACGCCCGCACGATCCGGCTGCGTCCGGCGGGCACGCCGTTCAGGCAGAGCGACATCTACGAGTTCACGTACACGGCGAAGGATCCGGTGGTGGCGGCCGTGGGGCTCGCCGCCACGCGCGATTTCGTCTCGTTCCTCCGGCACGAGGCGAAGGACGCCGCAGGCGCGGCAAACCCGCTTGCCGGCGCCGTGCGGCACACGCTCAGCTTTTCCATCTCACAGCCGTCGCGGACGCTGAACGACTTCCTCGCGCTCGGCTTCAACCAGGACGAACGCGGCCGGCGTGTCGTCGACGGCATGCTCAAGTGGACCGGCGGCGGAAGTGGCGTGCAGATCAACTACCGGTTCGCGCAACCGGGCCGGACCGAACGCAATCGCCAGAACCACCTTTATCCCGAGGGTGTCTTCCCGTTCGCGTATCCGGTCATGACGGATCACCTCAGCGGCCGGGCCGCTGGACGGGGCGCCCGCTGCGAGGCGAGCGGCACGTGTCCCCGGATCTTCGACGCCAACTCCGCCAATGAGTACTGGGTCAAGGCCGGCTCGCTGCTGCACACCGACACGAAGGGCGACGATCTCGCCGATCCGGCGTACGTGCGCTTCTATCTGATCTCGGGACTCTCGCACGGCGTCGGCGCGCCGAACAACCGCAGCATCTGCCAGCAGCTCCTGAACCCGACCAGCCCGTTCCCGGCGCTCCGCGCGCTGCTCGTCGCGCTGGATCGGTGGGTCAGCGACGGCACCGCGCCGCCGCCCAGTCAGGTGCCGCGGCGCGCCGATGGCACCGCCGTGATGGCCGTCCCCAGGCCCGGACGCCAGACCGGCGTCGTCCCGCGGGAGCTGCTCGGCTGGCCGGCCATCCCAGGCGTGACCTACACGGGCCTGATTACGAACCGCTACCATCTCGATTTCGGACCGCTGCTCGACAAGGGCCTCGTCTCGAAGATTCCACCATCGCTCGCCGATCGTCGTTCGTATCCGATTTTCGTATCGCGGGTCGATCAGGATGGCAACGAAGTGGCCGGCATCCGGCTTCCACCCGTCGCGGCGCCGCTGGCGACCACGACCGGCTGGGCGCTGCGGCGCGAGGGCTTCGGGGAGAACGACGGGTGCGAGGCAAACGGTCAGTCCGTGCCGCTCAGGAGAACGCGGGCCGAGCGCCAGGCTGCCGGCGATCCGCGCCTCTCGCTCGAGGAACGCTACGCGAATCACGCCGGATATGTGGCGGGGGTCGGCGCGGCGGCGCGCCGGCTGGAGACGCAGCGGCTTCTGCTGCCGGCGGACGTGCGCCGGTACATCGAAGAGGCGGAGGCGAGCGAGGTGCTTCGATGACAACACGATGCCGAGTGTCCTCGGCCACGATCACGGAATACGAGTGGAACTTCGGCGACGGGAGCAGCCGCACCCGGCCCGTCGCCAATGTGAATCACGTGTACAACGAGAAAGGCATCTTCAGAGTGCGGCTCGTCGCGGTCAAGTCGGGAGGCGGCACGATCGAAACGGAGAGCGACGTCAGGGTTGAATAGGCCATCGGGGAGCCTGTATCATCTGCCGGTGAGACCGCGGACGCTTCTGACCCGCGTCTGGAATCGACTCGGCCTTGCGACGGCGCATGACACGGCGCGTGCGGCCGAGCGGATCGGCAAGCGGCTGGACCGCTGGGAGAAGCGCGCCGAACGGGCTGCCGAGTCGCGCAATGAGCAGGCGACGCAGGCGGCCGCGATCGCCGGGACGCTCGAGGAGCTGAAGGCGTCGGTCGGCAAGCTCCAGGGGGCGCTCGATACCACCAGCGACCAGCTGCAGCGGCTGGCCGTCGCGCGAAAAGGGGATCTCCAGGCGGTCGAGGACCTGCCTCGCTTTGCCGCCACCCTCGAGCAGATGGCCGGCGCCGTCGACGCGCACCTCGAACGCACGATGGCGCGCGCCCAGGTGGCCCGCGACCCCTTCCCTCATATCATCATCGACGAGTTCCTGCCGCCGGCGCTCTACCGCACGATGCTCGAAACGCTTCCCCCGGCCGACTTCTGGAGTTCGAGCGGCTACAGCCGCGACTACTGGGAGATCGAGAGCCACGTCGGCCCATGGCGCACCGAGCTGGTCTGGCGCTTCGTCGATCGCCGCGTCGTCGATGGCATGCTGCGCCCGCGGCTCGAGCAGGCCTTCAGCGACGACCTCGCCCCCTTGTGGCGCGAGAGCTACGGCGTGGATCCCGCGCGCGTGCGCTACCGGATGGCCGAAGGGCGCCTGCAGCTCCGCCGCAAGGGCTACCGCCTGCGCCCGCACCTCGATCCGCCTCATGCCGCGTTGACCGGACTCATGTACCTGGCGCGGCCCGGCGACGATGCCCGGTACGGAACGGCGCTGTACCGGCCGTTGAGCCCGATTCCCGTGAAACGGCAGGGCATCTACTATCCCGAGGACCACGGCATCGCCCTCGAGAACGTCGGCATGGTGCCGTTCAAGGCCAACTCGCTGCTGGTGTGGATGACCGCGCTCGGTCCGCACGGCGCCGATCTGACGGCGGACGACGTGCCGAAATCGCTCGAGCGTTACACGTATCACTTTCAGCTCCTGACCGACGACGAGACCAGGCGGCGTATCAAGGCGCGGTGACCGCCGTCGCCGCACGAAACCGGCGAATTCCGCACGCGGATCCGCCCCGCGTGCTACAGTACCTGCAGCTGTTCTGAGCCTCCCGCCGCTTCGCGGGTTCCTCACCATGGCCTTTCCTGGGAGGAACCCCCTCGTCATGGTGACTCGCCCTATACATCTGAACGCCTACGAATTCGTCGCCGTTGCGGCACTTCGCGCCAAACAGCTCGTCGCCGGGTGCACGCCGCGTCTCGAGGGTGACCACAGCGCCGCAACCATGGCGCAGATGGAAGTGGCTGCCGGGCGCGTGGCGCGTCTCGTGGAGATCATCGAGCCTGCATGACCCTGTGGCTCGCCGCTGTCGGCGGCCGGTTCGCCTATCTCGTGCACCGCGCCCGCGGTCATGCGATGGCGTGGAGGACCGCTCTGCCGGTGGAGGCGCCTCAGCCGCCGAGCTCGCTCTTCGAAAGCCTCCAGCAGGTGCTGCGGGTGGCGGGAGAATGCCCGGCGGGACCTGTGGGCGATGACATCCGTCGAGCCGCCTGCGAGCTCGTCGAGGCCAGCTCCTACGCTGCGCGGCATGCCGGCCGGCGGCGCATGCTGAAGGCGATCGCCCGCATCGAATGGCGGCACGCCTCCGGCCGCAGCCGAGAAGACGACCCGAGCCACTCGACGGCCCGGGATCTGGCCGCGGCACTCCAGTGCGAGCTCCGCGCGGAGTAGCCGGGCGCCCGTAGCGAGCGTGTCGCGCCTGGCGTGCTATACTGGGCGGGTCACGTTGGATCCTGCCGCGTTTGTTCTGTTGCCTGCCCCGTTCCTTCAGTTGCACGCTCCAGAAGTCATCAAGCCAGCTGCCTCCAACACTTTCAATGGAAGTGTGCAATGAGAATCTACGTAGGAAATCTGTCGTTCAATACCGAGGAGCAGCAGCTCGAGCAGCTGTTTGCCCCGATCGGTGATGTCGCCTCGGTCCGCCTGATCCGCGATCGCGACACCGGTCGCTCGCGCGGGTTCGGGTTCGTCGAGATGACGGACGACGCGGCGGGCCGCACCGCGTGCGAGACCCTCGATCAGCAGGAGTTCGAAGGGCGCCGGCTGACGGTCAACGAAGCGAAGCCGCAGGAGCGGCGAACCGGCGGCTACGCGGGCGGCGGCGGCGACAGCCGTCAGCGTCGCGACGCGCGCTGGTAAACACACCGGATGTCGAGGGCCTGGAGATGATCCAGGCCCTCGCCTTGTACGCAGGCAATTGATCTGCGTTCGGACTTCTGGCAGGATTGGCGCACCATGAGATCCTCAAGCTCAGCTCTCACGGGTGGTGCGTGTGCCGTCGTCGCGATCGCTGTTCTGGGGGGAGGCACGCTGTCAGCCCAGTTGCCGCCACTCTCGCCCGCGCACCTCAATCCTGCCGTTGAAAAGCTGGCCTCGGGAAGGCCGATCTACGGTCTCCTGACGCAGGACCTGTCGCGGGAGAATGCCCGGACGGTCGGCCGCCGCGACACCGACTTCATCTTCATCGACATGGAGCACTCGCCGTTCAACCTGGAGGCGCTGGCCAACTTCGTGGCGGCGATGCAGGACAAGGCCTACACCGTCAGGAATGGCGTGCGGCCGCGATCGGCGCTCTTCGTGCGCATGCCTCCGTACGCGGCGGAGAACGCCACATGGGTGGTCAAGCAGGCACTCGACATTGGCGTGATGGGATTCGTGTTCAACACCGTCGAGACGAAGGAGCAGGCAGAAGCCGCAGTGAAGAGCATGCGGTACCCGCCGTGGAAGGCGTTTCCCAATACGCACAAGGGGCCGGTGGGCATCCGTGGCTGGTCGCCGGGCGGAGCCGTGTGGGCGTGGGGTGTCGAGACGGAGGAGTACCGCCGCCGCGCCGACGTCTGGCCGCTCAATCCTGAGGGCGACCTGATGGCGATCATGATCATCGAGACGGCGGAGGGCGTGAAGAACGTCGACGCGATCGCGCAGGTGCCGGGCGTGACCGCGCTTAGCGCGGCCGCCGGCGGCGACCTGTCCTCGTCCTTCGGTGTGCCCGCGAACGCGCCCGAAGTGGAAGCCGCCCGGCAGTCCATTCTGCGAGCCTGCCTGAAGCACAACGTCGTGTGCTGGATTTCTCCGACCAACAAAGCCGATCTCGATCGCCGGATGAAGGAAGGGTGGCGGATGTTCCGGACGTCGAACGGGTTGCCGGAGTAGGCCGCTACGGCAACGGCACGAAGCCGACCCAGAATAGCGACCGGTCGGGCTCTCCGGTGGGCACGTCGTACTTGCGCACGAACTGCAGCCTGCCGTCGGTGCCGATGCGGAAGACGCTCATGCCGGCAGGGACTGTCCGCACTTCCCGGGCCTTCTCGTCATAGACGTTGAACTCGTTCTGGTTGCCGACGACGAGCATTCGGCCGCTCGGATGGACGGCGAACGAGCGCGGCCGAATTCCGTGCGCATCGGCGTTCTGGATGAGCGTGGGCTCGCCGGTGCTCTGATCGATCGCAAAGACCGCGATATTGTTCTCTCCCCCGACGAGCACCGGCTGGCCATTCCTCTGCGTGACCGCCGTTGCGCGGTTGCCGACGTACGCGAACCTGCCGTTGGGATGCAGATGGACGGCAGATGCCGCCTGCATGGGGCGGACGTTGGTGGGATCCGCCAATGTGTTCTTTCGGAAGAGCGCCGGCTCATCGACCGAACCGTTCCTGATCCTGTAGACCTCCAGCTGTCCCTGCCGCTCCAGCGTCAGGAAGAGCCATGGCTGGTCGCGATGGAACGCGACATCCCGCGGCTGGAAGTTGAAGCCCTGGTTCGGCGCGATCGACGTCAGATTCGACAGGACACCGTCTTTGTAGGCAAGAATCTTCAGCGCGCCCGGATCCTCCGGCCTGTCGGGCTGCGGACCGTTGCCGCGGGTGACCAGGGCCACGAACCGGCCCGACGGATCCGTCTGCACGTGATGCGCATAGGTTCCCAGATCCAATCGCCCGGAGGCCGGCACTTCCCGGCCAACGGTTCCGTCAGGCTCGATTGTGTGCACCGTCACGCCGCTCGGGACGCTATAAGCGACCAGCACATGCCTGCCGCGAGGATCGACCGACAGCTGGATCGGGCGTGCGTTGAGCCCAACAGGCCGGCCGTGAGGCTCGAGGGCGCCCGAGGCACCCACACGGAACGCACTCAGGCCATGGCTGTCGCCCGACGGCCAGTTGCCCGTCCGCGTACCGACATAGCTCGCGCCGCCGTTGCTCCAGATGACATACAGGTACTTCCTGGACGGGTGAGGCCATGCGTACTGAGGGTTCGCCGGCAGCGTCACCGTGCCCCGCCGTGTCAACGTCATGCTGTCCGTGTCCACGGCGTACTGGGTCAGCTCATTCCCAACAACGGCGTAGAGGGCCGAGCGGACCGGAGCCGGGACCGCAGCCCCCTCCTGCGCCAGCCCCGAGATGGCGGCGAGCATCCAGACCAGGAGCGCCAATGCCTTGGTTCTCATCATCCCCTCCCACGGACCGAACGGTCCCCTGCGTACCTTACACTCGTAACCGCCTGCGGACCAGGGCCCCTCGATGCGCACACAGAGGAGAACGACCATGCCACGACTGAATGTCGCCATTGTGACGCTGTTGCTTGTCGGCCTTGGCAGCGCGTCGGCCAGCGCCCAGAGCTGGCGACCGCCCGCTGATGCCGAACGCTGTCCCTCGCGATGGGGTCCAGCCGACGAGCGCGGAGCCGCGAATCTGATGACCGCCGAGGTCGTTCTGCGCGCCGCGCGGCTGATCGGGGCCGGCGAGGTGGTCGAGCTGGGCCATCCCCTCTTCGAGGGGATGCCATTCTATGGCGACCGCATCTTCAGCCAGCAGTTGAAGCGGACCACCTGGCCGCGCGGATCGAACAACCGCGGCTCGAACGAGGAGATGGTCACGACGGAGCTTGGCCAGGTCGGCACCCAGATTGACGGCTTCGGCCATCAATCGATTGGCAACGGTCTGTATAACTGCGTCCAGATGGACGCAGTCGCCACACGAACCGGTTTCTCCAGGCTGGGCATCGAGAAGGCGGGCGCCCTGATGACCCGCGGCGTGCTCATCGACGTCGCGGCGCTGCGCGGGGTCGAGATGCTGGGCGATCAGTACGAGATCACGGCCCGGGATCTCGAGGACGCGCTCGATCGGCAGAAGCTCACGCTCCAGGCGGGCGACGCCGTCATCATCCACACCGGATTCGGCCGTCTGTGGGGAACGGACAACGTCCGCTACTACCGGACGCAGCCCGGGCTCGGCATCGGAGCCGCCGAGTGGCTCGTGCGACAGAATCCGATGATCGTCGCTTCGGATACCTGCTGCGTCGAGGTCAATCCGAACCCCGAGCCGAACCTGAGCTCACCGGTCCACCAGATCCTGCTGGTGGCGAACGGCATCTACCTGATCGAGAGCCTCAAGCTCGATGAGCTCGTCCAGAAGCGCATCCACGAGTTCGCCTTCATCGTGCAGCCGCTCAAGCTCAGAGGAGCGACCGGCTCGACGGTGGCCCCCATCGCCGTGCGATAACCATTCGCCACGCGCCCCGACTCTCAGCGTCCGGGCGGATTCAATCGGAATCGAAGCCTGACAACCGTGTCGTCCCCGCACCTCATATTCAAGCCTCGTTGCACGGGCGTCACGGCGTCGCCGCCTGGCCGTCTGACTTTTCTGGCAGCTCCACGCCACGATCAAGAGGACAGCCACAGCGAACCTTGGAACGGTGTGAGTCCCATGGTGCCGCATGGTCGTATCCTTTCCTGCAAAGCGCCGTCAGCGATCAGGGCTGGGACTTGCCCCGCGGATCCATGGCTTCAGCTCGAAGATCAGCTCGCGGACAAACGGTTCAATCGTGTCCTGAAGCTCAAGCCCGTAGCCGCGGTATTGCCGTTCCTGCATCCCTTGAGGGCTGGCGTTCCGGAAGTTGTCACCAGAGACCAGAAAATAGTTCTGCCTGGGGGCGATGTGGATCGTGTAAATGCCACCGATCTCTCCCGAGTCGACGAGGACCACCTTGCACTCGAACTGCCACCCACTGAGCGGGAATGCGCCGGACTCCAATCGACCGGTCACCTTATCCTTCACGCGCGAGTACTGGTCGGTGTTGTAGGAACGTTCGGAGATAGAAACGATTTCCAGAATCAACTGCGCGTTGACTTTTTCTTGAATCAGGCGATAGTCGAGATCCTGATTTGACCGCAGCACGGCCTCCAAGAGACCGCGGTCGCGAACGGTGAAACCGGCTTTGACGAGCTCCCGTTCGATGAGGTTGTACGCCTGATTCATTGCCGTATCACCCTGCGCCTTCTGCGCCTCCGTCACTTGACTCTGCGGCGTTGGCACTCGCAGGACGATCGTCGGCGTCCCCACCGATCGCATGAAGGTCTGAAGTGACGGCTGGCTGACCGGCTCAGGACCTGGGATCTCAGGGGGCGCCACGACAAGAGCCCAGCATCCGGAAACGGCCACGGCCATGCCCAAGAGACACACCAACGCCGTTCGTTGACGCATGCGCGACAAAATTGTAATAAGTATACCTCAGCCTATGGGGCGCTCACCGCGTACTCACCATACGTGCGATCGGCTCTCTGCGAGATCTTCCCGGAGGGCCGGGGGTTATCTCGGCTCCCCTGTACCGTATTGAGCGTGACCCTGCCGCCCCCTGCCCCAGCTGCTCGCCCGGACACACTGCAAGCCGGCTGTTGTCCCTCTTCGACCAGGAGAACGTGCTTTTGCGGCGCTTGAAGCCACGCTGCGCCTGTACCGCGAGTCGGCCTGCATCGCGCAGGACGTTCCGGCGCTCAACGCCCCTCACGCGATCGCTGGCGGCGATCGAAGACACGGCTCTATACCAACCAGGATCCTCGTCGTCGACCACGACTTCATGGGGGCGCACCGCATTGCGATGCGCTTCAGGCAGGCACGGCCGCCCATTATCGGCCGCATCAAGGACGATTGGTTCGTCCTTGACGCGCGCACGATTTTCGATCCTCTGGATCTGGCCCGAATTGGTCTGAAGTATTCGACGGCCCCTCGCCGATACTGCCCTGTGCTCTAGGGCGACGTGCCGTCGCAGGCCTCGTTCTCGGTGACGAAGTCATCCGCGTGCGATGCATGTGCCATGCAGGCCCCGACGCTCAGGTGCAGCAGCACGTGGGGTTTCCGCGAAGACCCCGTTGCATGGCACACCGCGACCTTGTCGCCGCTGGCGAAATAGAGGCACTGCTCATCCGCCAACGACTGGCTGCCGCCCTCTACCGCACTCGACGCCGGGCTCAGGAGTCCGGTTGTGGGCGAAGAGGCCCTGGGGCCGCCGGCCACCGGACCGGCTTGCAGGAGAACGGCGACGACCGACACGATCGCGGCCAGGCCCCAAGCGGTTTGTCTCATCATCCTTCCTTTCGCGCCCGCGCTCCGGCGCGGACTCACGTCGGTACCGTTACGGTGTCCTCTAATCTGACTAATGGATCTGGATATTCCCGCTCCGGATTATCCCTCCATCGTTTGAAACGCCCGGAACGGAAATCGCCAAGGCGTCGGCTGTCCCCGATTCGCCCTCATCGGTCACGCTGACCGTGAACGTGCAGGGAGCGCCGTTGCTGGTGCAGGTGCCCTTGAAGGTGGCTGCGTTGCCGCTCACGGCCAGCGAGGCGAACGACACGCTGCTGACCCTCGCGCCGCTCGCGCGATCGACGTACTGCAGGTTTCCGCGGACCGGGCCGCTCGCTGATTCTGATTCGACGATGAACCCGAAGCTCGCGACGCCGCCGGCCGCGGTGCGAATCGTACCGCCGCCCGTGGTCTTGCCGGCGGTCGTCGACGGCGGCGCCGGGAGGTCGGCGATCTTCGCGACGAACGCGTCTCCGTCGCCCGCCGGCTCTGTCTGGAACGCGCCGGTGGTCGCCGGAAAATCCGGGCCGTTCGCGATGCCCACGACATACGCGTTCGGGCTTGGCAGGGCGTCCACCGCGATACCGTTGGCCTGCTCCACGTACGCGCCGCCCAGATACGTCGAGTACCCCAGCCCCGAGCCCGACGGACTCACCTTCGTCACAAACGCGTCGCCCGCACCGGCGTAGATCTCCTGAAAGCTCCCTGACGTCGTCGGGAAGTCCGCCGACCCTGTATAACCGGTCACGTATGCCTGACCGGCCGCGTCCACCGCAATGCCGAACCCGCTGTCCGTATCATTGCCGCCAAGATAGGTCGAGTAGAAGAGCACGGGATCGATGATCAGCGGCCGCTGCGCATCGTACGCGGCGATCTGAAAGCCAACCTGATGGCCGTCCGCGAGCACATAGCCCCCGGCCACTTCCCTTCGAGCGCCATCCACCTCCTGATACACCGTCGGCTTCTGCATCCGGAGTGTGTCCCCGCCGATCAGGATGGCGAGATCGCCGTCCTGCTCCAGGTGCAGGCCGTCCGCTCCTTCGAACGCCAGCGCGATCCGCGTGGCGTCCGCGCCGGGCGCGACCACGAAGTCGTACTCGAGGTTGCGGCCATGTCCGTAGTAGACAAGATCGACCCCGGGATAGATGTCCTGATACTGGACGCTGGCAAACGTCCGCACGCCGGTGTGCCAGCGCGCCGGGTCGTTGCCGATGTAGTAATTCGCTCTCGCCGGCAGTTCTTCACGCCCGGCGCCGCGCGCCGCAGGATCGGCGCCGACGAACGCCATGCGCAGGACCGCGCCGGTGTAGCGCTGGTGCCCCCCTGCGTGACCTCTCGACGCTGGCTCCGTCCTCGTCAGGGCCAGCACCGCCTCGGTGGACGTGAGAAACAGCGTGTGTCGCGGCCCTCGCGACAGGAACTGCACGGCAGCGGCCGTTTGTCCCTGGTTGGCTTCAAAGTGAAGCGGTAAGGCGACATAGGCATCGGTCACGCGGCCATGTCCAATCGGCGTCGCCCTGGGCGGGGCCACGAACACCGCGACGACGACGAGCAGGAATACAAGCGTGACTGTTTTCATACGGGCGCATGATATGGCCCGCGATCGGAAGGCCCAAGCGTTTTCCACTTGGCCCCACGGTGTACGCCTATGTCACAATGATCTGTCCGGCACCGGCCGGGCGGCCCTCTCTGCGTCCCCATCGTCCAGAGGCCTAGGACGTGGCCCTTTCAAGGCCAAAACCCGGGTTCGAATCCCGGTGGGGACGCCAAATTATTTTCAGCGGGTAAATCAGGGGTTAAGTAATTGAACGCGTGAGTGCTTACCCCGGTTCGAACAAAGCCTTTTCCGTCGAACACCACTCCATCAGGAAAGAACAGCTGCTGCAGACGCTGCCGCTGAACGCGTCCGTCGAGAATCGCCTGCACACGGTAGAACGTCTCTTCGCTGACAAGTGGCTCAAAATCCCCACGCCGCGACACGTCGAATTCCGGAACGTGAATCAGGCCCGCATAGAGCCGATTCGTGAGCATCCGGCCGAAGCTTTGCGGGTTGAGCGTCAACCCCTTGCGCGTGCGGAATCCAAGCCGCGTGATCTTGTCGAGGACTTCGTCTTTCGTGAACCGGCCTGTCGCGAATTCTTCAAACGCACGCTTCACCAGCTCGGCGCGTTCCGGGTCTCGGATCAGACTTTTGCCCGACCATTTTGGAGCGTTGAGATAGCCGAGGGGCGGCACGAACGTCCAGCAGCCTTGCTCCAGCGCCGCTCGCATGCCTGCGCGCGTCCGTTCCGATCGCACGTCGTTGTCGAATTGCGCGAAGGCGGCCAAGACGCCTTCCATCAGCTTTCCAGTTGACGTGTCGTCGATTGGCTCGGTGGCTGACCGCAATGAAATCCCGAGGGACTTCAGAAATGCTCTGAGTGCGAAATGATCGTACTTCTCGCGCGCGAATCGCGTGAGGTTGTAGACGATCACGAAATGGATCTTGCCCTTGTGCGTGCGGCAGTATTTGAGCAGGTTCTGCAGCTCGGTGCGATCCGTGGTCTTGGCGCTCTCGCCTTCCTCCTTGAATCGCTCCAGCACTTCGTAGCCTTCGCGCCGGCAGTACTCCTCGCACGCGCGAAGTTGCGTCGGCAGACTGAGGTTCTCCGTCTGCTCCTTCGTGCTCACGCGGACATAGATCACCGCACCGATCATGGGCCGCAGCTTAGACCCATTCTCCGACGACGGCAAGGTGGTGTGTGCGCGACTCACAACCCAGCTACTCCAGCGTGGCACTGCTCTCCAAGAACATCTCGACGATGATCTGAGCCATCGCGTCGGCGTGCCGCCGAATCAGATCGACTTCGTGATCCGACAGACCGTCAGCCTCGTCGCCCAGCAACTCCCGACAGCGCTCGATCGAGATTGCGTCGGATCCAACGTCTACGTCGTGCGCATGCTCCATGGCTCGCCCCTGCGTTCAACACCGGCAGTTGCTTGTGCTGGAAGGTGCGCGCGCAGCGCGCCGACCTGTGGCCGGCGCGCTGTCTCAGTGGCGCAGATGGCGGGCGTAACGCCGACATCGATCCGCGTGAGGTGTTCACCCCGCACGGCGGTGGTCGCGGTCGATGACCGCGAGCACCAAACAACGCGGGCCTCGGCGCGGTCGCGACGTGTATCGCGAACCGCCGAAAGCCCATGCTCTCAGCAAACGCCGGTCCTGAGGACGAGCACCGCTGAGAGCCGATCTCGAAGTCCGGGATCGTTCGTTCGTGCGCCTGCGGTGGACGAACACTGTGCGGAACTTCGTTTTGTGGCGTTGGATCGTGCCCTGGGGGCGAGGATCGGAAACGCGCTCCGCATGCACTGGGTGCGATGCGGAGGGGGTGTCATGTGACACCGGCGAGATGTTCACAGGATACCGCTGCCTCGAATCGTCGTCAAACTCGACTTTGTGCGATGCGTGCGGCCGCACTCCTGCCGGCCATCACGTAAGAGCCAGATCAGGCGCTGCGCGCAGGCGCGGTCAAGGCCCGAAGCCGCGCTCATGCACAGGCGCGGTCGGCGCGCAGCGCCGAGGCCTTGACGGCGCCGAAGCACAGCTCCACACTCGCCTGCGTGATGGTCGGCGGTACTTGGCGACAGAGGGCGCCATCATCACAACGCTCAGGAGTCTTCGCGGGCAGACCCGCCCACACGCGCAGCCTCAACCGTCGCCAGGAAGACGGCGTGCCTCGAATGTCGAGTGCAGGATGGTCGCGGCTTGTGAGAGAGATCACCACTCCCCACGCACAAGTCTGACGGGCGGTCGGCGGTCTGCCGCCTCACGTGCTGGCCGTGTGGCGCAACGGGTGACGCGTGGGTGCGCGAGCGCGGCGGGTCGTCATGACGCATGCCTCGGCGAGCACGGTTGTCGCCACGATTGATCCAAGACGCGTCCAGGGCGCAGAACCTACCGCTGCTACGTGCATTCCGAGCGCGTGGCGTAAATGACGGCGGCGTCAACGCGGGCGGCTGACACCTGCCATCACGGGCCGCATGCCACGTGGACGGGATGGATGCGCAGCGGGGGCGTGAGCGACCCTCCGGGGCCAGGCGGCAGGGCACCTGCCGCGTTTGGGAGGGG